>Ga0194052_1000310_pt1 | contig 33208 bp, 33 predicted proteins | sample SepL226m_MetaG_FD_160117 | JGI IMG/M metagenome (GOLD analysis project Ga0194052, IMG submission 160117) | Anoxic zone freshwater microbial communities from boreal shield lake in IISD Experimental Lakes Area, Ontario, Canada - Sep2016-L227-6m | ecosystem: Environmental > Aquatic > Freshwater >...
CCTTGGCGAGCGCGGTCTGCGGCACCAGCAGTCCGTAGTACCCCATGCGGAAGATCTGGTAACCGACCGGCAGTGCCGCACCGGCCGCGACGATCAGTCCGCGGGTGCGCCAATCCGGCGCTGCCAGGACCATCATGGCCAGCGCGAGGCCGCCGATGAGCGCCAACTCGGGGCGCACCAGGACACTCAGACCCGCAAGGAACGCCAGTGCCGCGGTGAACGCCCTGCCGCCCCGGTGCTGGGACCAGGCCACCAGCATCCACCACAGCAATCCCAGCCAGGCGGTCACCAGACCGTTCTCCAACCCCGAGGTGGCGAAGTCCCGGGCCGGCGGGATCGCGATGTACACCAGCACGCCCGCCGGCACCATCAGCGCCCGCCGTCTCTGTAACGCCGGTGCCCACAACCGAGCCGTGCCCAGCATCGCCATCACCACCCCGGCGACACTGAGGAAGAGGGCCAGTGCGAGTGCCACGTACTCCAACCGGAGCGGACCGCCGATCACGCTGCCCAGATACACCAGGTACGTCCACGCGGTGGAGGTGCTGGACTCGACCCGTTCGCCGGCGTTGAACACCGGTCCGTTGCCGGCCAGGAGATTTCGCACCGTGCGCAGCACGATCAGGCCGTCGTCGGCGATCCAGCGCCGCTGCCAGATGCCCCACCCCCACAGTGCGGACACCACCGCGACACCGCACCACAGACTCAGGCGGGACCACAGACTCAGGCGGGCCAACGCCGGATAGACGCGGGCGGCCACCACGTAGCCGGGCGCCGGGGCGCTAACCGAGGACGACGGCGGCAACGACGGTTCCGATCCACGCCAACGCCAGGAACTGCAACACCCGGTCGCGCAGCGCGATCTCCTCCGGTTCGCCGGCCAGTCCGCCGTCGACGTCGACCGCGTAGCGCAGGATCGCGATGGTGAAGGGAACCATGGAGACCGCGAACCACGATCCGGCGTTGCCGTCACGCTCGAACGCCCACAGGCCGTAGCAGAGCACCACGGCCGTCGCCGACAGCGTCCACACGAATCGCAGGTAGGTGCTGGTGTAGCTCTCCAGCGACTTACGGATCTTGGCTCCGGTGAGTTCGGCAAGTTGCAATTCCGCGTAGCGCTTGCCTGCAGCCATGAACAGGGAACCGAATGCCATCACCAACAGGAACCATTGCGACAACGGAATGCCGGCCGCCACACCGCCGGCGATGGCCCTGATCAGGAAGCCGGAGGAGACGATGCAGATGTCGAGGACGGCCTGGTGTTTCAGACCGAAGCAGTACGCCAGCTGAATCGCCAGATACACCGCCATGACCAGAGCCAGGTGGGGGGTCACCCACCACGAGATCGCCAGCGACGCCGCTGAGAGGCCGACCGCGATGCCGTAGGCGAGGCCGACCGGGAGCACTCCGGCCGCGATGGGGCGGAACTGTTTGGTCGGATGCGCGCGGTCGGCCTCCACATCGCGGGCGTCGTTGACCAGATAGATGGCAGACGCCGCCATGCAGAAGGCGACGAAGGCGACGCCGACCTTCCAGAGCACCGAGCGGTAGTCGTAGGTCACGTCGCCGCCGAGTGCCGCAAGCGGCGCGGCGAGAACGAGCAGGTTCTTCACCCATTGCCGCGGCCGGATGGCCTTGACGATGCCGGAGAACAGGTTGCTCGGCGGGCCGGTGACGGTGACCTCACTCATGGGCGCGTCCCCTCTCCATCTCGGCCACCGACCCGGGCGGTGACTCGGGCGACGGTGGCTCCGACCGCGATGCCCGCAAGTACGTCGCTCGGGTAGTGCACCCCCAACACCAGCCGTGAGAGCGCCATCAGCGGAACGATGACCAGTGGCAGCGGTGAGCGGGTCGCCCGGCAGAGCAGCATAGCCGCGGCGGTGCTGGAGGTGGCGTGCGCGGACGGGAAGCTCAGCGCACTCGGCGTGCCGACGTTCACCGTGATCTCCGGGTCGTGCGGTCGAGCGCGTCGGACGGCGAGCTTGATAGCGATCGCCGCGGCGTGTGCACTCACTGCTCCGACGCCGACGAGCACCCAGTCTCGTCGCCGACTCCGCGACAGCAATGCTCCCAGTCCCGACAGTGCCAGCCATCCGGCGGCGTGCTCACCGAAATGCGACATCGCCCTGGACACCGCGACGTTGCGTGCAGAGCCGAGCACCGACTGCACGGCCACTAGGGCGGCGACCTCACCGCTCGGTGTGGGTTCAGGCGTCACTCGCGGACCCGTCGAACAGCACCGTTTCCCACTTCTGCTTGCTCGACAGCACCGGCAGTGCCTCGCGGTAAACCTTTCGCATGTGGTCGTAGCGGCGTGCGAGACGGATGTGCTGGCGCAGCGAGGCACGCAGCAACGCGAGCATCTTGGCGCGGTCGCGCTGGCGGTAGACGACGCCCCTCCCGTCGGCTGTGGTGACGGTCACTCCGTCGACGTTGCACAGCAGGAACCAGCGCGCATCCTGGGTCGCGACGTTGAGCTGGGGGCGGCCGTGGTGAACGGGGTCTTCCCTTGTGAGTTGGTGCAGCACGCCGCGCGCGAGGCTCAGACCGATGGCCGGCAGCATCACCGGAGGTTTGTGCACTTTCGTACGCCCACTGGCCGCCGGAAGTGCCGTCGCACCCGGGAGCACCACGGCATCCGGGTACTGCGCGCGCAGTGCACGCACGTCCGGCAGCGCGGATTCCAAAATCGAGAAGATGTGCTCGGGGCCGGCGAGGAAATCCTCGATCGCTTTGTTCTGAATGGCCACTGTCGAATACTCAAGACAGAGAAGATGTTTCATGGTGGCCTTCAGAGAGCTCTTGAGCAAGCCACCCACCGGAGCGTCCCAGTGCAACGCCGACACCACAAGCCGATTGCGAAGGTGGAAGTAGGCCTGCCAGTCGATGGCGTCGTCCTTATCGCTCCACGCCATATGCCAGATCGCGGTACCGGGCATCGTCACAGTCCCGTACCCGTGCTCGCCGGCGCGCAGTCCGTAGTCGGCGTCGTCCCATTTGATGAACAGCGGCAAAGGCTGACCGAGTTCCTCGGCGACCTGACGCGGAATCATGCACATCCACCAGCCGTTGTAGTCGACGTCGATGCGGCGGTGCAGCAGCTTGCTGCGCTCCTCGGTCTCCTCGCCGGCCAGCGGGTACTCGGCGAAGTCGTGGTCATATTCGGTGAACGGGGCGTTGGTCCACATGAAGTTCGCCCGATTCACCACCTCCCCCATCACGTGCAGATGCGAGGGCTCCTGCAAATTGAGCATCTGGCCGCCGACGAGCGTCGGAGACTTGGCGAACCGGCTCAGAGCCAGTGCGCGCAGGATCGAGTCCGGTTCGATGCGGATGTCGTCATCCATGAACAGGATCTGTTCGCAGTCGGTGTTCTTCAGCGCCTCATACATCACGCGGCTGTAGCCGCCCGAGCCGCCGAGATTCGGTTGGTCATGCACCGACAGCCGGCGGCCGAGTGCGGCCGCCGAGTCAGCGAAACCGGGGTTGTCCTTGGCTTTGTCGGTGCCCTGGTCGACGACGATGACCGCCCCGATCACCTCGTCGACGAGGGGGTCGGATGTCAGTGCGCGCAGGGCGTTGACGCAGTCCGCCGGACGGTTGAACGTGGGAATCCCGACGGCGATATTGGCGCGGCCGGGTGCGGGCACCGGGGCGTACCAGGCGGCGCTGTGCAACGTCACCTTGCTGTCGGTGGTGATGTCGAACCAGATCCAGCCGCCGTCTTCGAAGGGTTCGAGTTCCACCTCGAACTCCGAGGCGGCCGGCGTGGACGCGTCGGCACTGGCGATACCCGTGCCCCCCACGCTGATCCGCGCACCGGTGGCCTTCGACCGATAGACATCGATGCGAGCACTGCCGGTGAGCTCGACCCTGAGCACCACCGACGTCAGCGTCGACCAGCGGCGCCAATAGCTCGCCGGAAAAGCGTTGAAGTAGGTGGCGAAGGACACCTGCGATTCCGCACCGATCTGCAGGGAGGTTCGGCTTGCCGCGTGCGCGCGACGGGCGTTGGTCTCCGATTCCTCGATATAGAGCTTGCGCACGTCGAGTGGCTCACCGGGCCGCGGCAGGATCACCCGGGCCAGCAGACTGACGGCACGCGACTCACCGGGTGGAATCGGGCCGGAGGGGATCTCACTCATGGATTGCAGCTTTCCTCGCCGTCCGCACCGCTGGCCGTCAGCGGCGCACCATCGCGCAGATGCGGAGCCAGGATGTTGTCGTACATGTTCAGGGCACTGGCGATGGCCATGTGCATATCAAGGTACTGGTAGGTACCCAACCGGCCGCCGAACAACACGTTCGACGCGGCGGTCTCCGCCTTCGCCCGCCGCCGGTAAGCCGCGAGCACAGCACGGTCGGCGTCGGTGTTGATCGGATAGTAGGGCTCGTCCTCCGGGTCGGCGAAGCGCGAGTACTCACGCATGATCACGGTTTTGTCCGCCGGGTAGTCCCGCTCCGGGTGGAAATGCCGGAACTCGTGAATCCGGGTGAACGGCACGTCGGCGTCGTTGTAGTTCATCACCGGCGTGCCCTGGAAATCGCCGGTATCAAGCACTTCGAGCTCGAAATCCAGGGTGCGCCAGCCCAATCGGCCCTCGGAGTATTCGAAGTAGCGATCGAGTGGACCGGTGTAGATGACGGGAGCATCGGGGCTTGCTGCTCGGAGCTCATCGCAGACGTCGAACCAGTCGGTGTGAGTGCGCACCTCGATGCGGTCATCTGCGGCCATGTTCTCCAGCCACGCGGTGTAGCCGTCGACGGGCAGGCCCTCATAGGTGTCATTGAAGTAGCGGTTGTCGAAGGTGTACCGAACCGGCAGCCGGTTGATCGTCGACGCCGGCAACTCCTTGGGATCGGTCTGCCACTGCTTTGCGGTGTAGCCCTTCACGAACGCCTCGTAGAGCGGCCGCCCGATCAGCGATATGGCCTTCTCCTCGAGATTCTGCGCCAGCGCGGTGTCGATCTCGGCCGCTTGCCCGGCGATCAGGGCACGGGCCTCATCCGGGCTGTAATAGCGGCCGAAGAACTGCGACACCAGGCCCAACCCCATCGGGAACTGGTAGGCCTGCCCGCCGTGGAGGGCGAACACCCGGTGCTGATACCCGGTGAATTCGGTGAACTGGCGCGCGTAATCCCATACCCGGGTGTTCGACGTGTGGAACAGGTGTGCGCCGTAGCGGTGGATCTCGATGCCGGTCTGCGGCTCGGGCTCGGAATAGGCGTTGCCGCCGATGTGCGGCCGCTTCTCGATGACGAGGACCCGCTTGCCGAGTTGGGTGGCCGCCCGTTCGGCGATGGTCAGGCCGAAGAAGCCGGACCCGACGACGAAGAGGTCGAACCGAGCGGTTGTCATCAGGTCAAAGGTTATCCGACCGCAGGGGCGCCGAGGGCATCGCGAAACTCGGTGACCGCGGCTAACCGAGCCGTCGGGGCGGCGGTTGACGAGCAGCGCTAGGTCGCAATTCGTTCACGATTGCGCATCGTCACTCCAGTACCACCAGCCTCAGCTCTACCATCAGTGTGTCGCCTTCGGCAACGGCTCTCGCCACGGTCGGAGATGACGCGAAAGGTTCAAAAATTTTGAGCCGCACATAGTTCAGATTGAGGAGACTTCCGTGCCGAATCGACGTCGACGCAACATCTCGACAGCTATGAGCGCGGTCGCCGCCCTGGCCGTCGCGAGCCCGTTTGCGGTTATTGGTGTGCTGGAACTGACCAACGGCCAGCCCGAGCAGCGGGACTTCACCCGTGCCGCGGTCGTGACCGACCTGCCGAACGAGATCATGTCGGCCCTTCAGGCCGGCCTTTCGCAGTTCGGAATCAACATTCCGCCGCTGCCGACCGGCTTGAGCCCGGCCGGCGCTCAGCCCGTCCAGACCGGGCCTTCGCTGACCACACCCGGCCTGACCACACCGGGCCTGACCACACCGGGGCTCACCACGCCGGGCCTGACCACACCGGGGCTCACCACGCCGGGCCTGACCACACCGGGCCTGACCACACCGGGGCTCACCACACCCGGGCTCACCACGCCGGGACTGACCACGCCCGGGCTGCCCGGCGCCGCTGCGGCGACGCCGGCGCTGACCGACCCCGCGCTGACCAGCCCGGGGCTCACCACGCCGGGACTCACCACACCCCAGATCGGGACCATCCCCTCGCTCCCCTCGCTGTCCAGTCCGTCCCTGACCACTCCTTCCCTGACCACTCCTTCCCTGACCAATCCCGCCCTGACCAGCCCGCTGGCTCCGGGAATCGGCTTGCCCACCGAGCAGCCGATCAGCGCTCCGCTGGGACCGGTGGCTGGGACCTACCCGATCCTGGGAGATCCCTCGCTGGGCGGCCCGTTGACCACCCCGGCGACCGGCTCCGGCGGCATCATCAGCGACCTGAGCAGCGCGGCGAACCAGCTGGGCGTCGGTCAAGCCATTGACCTGCTCAAAGGCGTGGTGATGCCGGGTATCACCCAGGCGATCCAGAACGCCGGGGCCGCCGCGGCGGCACCCGCGGCGGCGGCCGCACCTGTCGCGACGGCGGCCGGCGACGCCGCAGCCATCGGCTAGAACCTTCTCCAAAACGGCACCGCAGGGGACCACACCCTGCGGTGCCGTTGCATTCATCAACTTTCACATCTTTATCAATTGCCCGTGTCGAAACGTCAGCAACATCTAGCCCGTACGTAACATCGCGGTGTGACGACCCGTCGACCTGCGCCGACGATCCTCTTCACCGCCGTCGCGGCAACCCTCCTGGTGGTGCCATGGACCCTGGGCACACCGGAGCACCACCGTGCGCCGAGCGCGGAGGACACCGTCCTGGCCCACGAGCCGCTCAGCGGCGTCGGCGGCGGCGAGACGGTCCGCGAGATCTCCCGGTCGACACCGTTCTCCATGGTGGCCCTGACGGGCACCGACCTGTCCGGTACCTCGGCACGGGTGCGCGCCAAGCGGCCCGACGGCTCCTGGGGATCCTGGTACACCGCCGAGAACATGGAATCGGGCGCCGACGACACCGAGATCGGCGGACCCCGGGGGACGGACCCGGTCTACGTCGGTCCGACCACCGCCGTGCAGATCGCCCTGACCCGCCCCAAGGACGCCCCCGTGACCACCGAGCCACTGCAGACCGGAATCGACGCCGGCCGGGACCTCGGCTACATCCCGGCCAACGCCGAGGAACCGCTGAACCAGACCATGTCGGCCGTCCTCATAACCCCGCCGCAGGCCCCCGCAGAAGCCCAGTGGACGCCACCCACCGCCACGCTGGCACCCGGACAACCGCCGAACGTCATCAGCCGGGCACAGTGGGGGGCCGGGAGCGCCGGCCGTTGCGGCGGCCCGGCCTACGGAGACTCGGTACGCGCCGCCGTTGTGCATCACACCGCCACCGGCAACGACTACGCACCGGAAGACTCCGCGGCGATCGTCCGCGCGATCTACGCCTACCACACCATGACACTCGGCTGGTGCGACATCGCCTACAACGCACTCGTCGACAAGTACGGCCAAGTCTTCGAGGGGCGCGCCGGCGGAATCACCAAGGACGTCATGGGTGCGCACACCGGTGGATTCAACCGTGATGTGTGGGGCGTCTCCATGCTCGGCAACTTCGAGGACGTGGCGCCGCCCGACATCATGGTCACCATGGTCGGCAGACTGCTCGGCTGGCGACTCAGCCTCGACCACGTGGACCCACTCGCCACGATCCCGCTGACGTCAGCCGGGGGTCAGTACACCGTCGTTCCCGGTGGCCGGACAGTGACGCTGCCGGAAATCTTCGCCCACCGGGACGTCGGGAACACCGAATGCCCGGGCAATCTCGGCTATGCCGCACTCGACCAGATACGCAGGGTCGCAGCACGATTCAACGCGCCGCCTGATCCGATCGACTCGCTGCGCGGTGGTGCGATCCTGACTCGCTGGGAAGCCGACGGCGCAGCGGCCAATCCGCTCGGGATGCCGACGTCACCGGAGGCCGTAGCCGACGCACCTGCGCGCTACGCGACCTTCGAAAATGGCGCGATGTACTGGTCTCCCGACACCGGCGCGCAGCCGCTCACCGGCGCGATCTATCAGGCGTGGGCCTCGCTGGGTTATGAACGCGGCGCACTCGGGCTGCCGACGAGTGGCGAGATCGCAGAGCCGGAGTGGATCGTGCAGAACTTCCAGCACGGGACGCTGAACTTCGATCGCCAGACCCGCAACGTCATCAGGGTGATCGACGGCGTCAGCCTGGTGCTGCCTCCGCCGTCGGTCGATGGTCCACCGCCTCAACTCGAGCGGTTCAGCCGGATCCAGACCACCGCGAGCTAGAGCCACCATCGTTCCAGGACTCGCGCGACGCCGTCATCGTCGTTGGGCGCGGTGACCTCGTTGGCCGCGGCTATCGCCTCGGGGTGGGCATTGCCCATCGCAACTCCGTGCCCGGCCCACCGCAGCATCGGGATGTCGTTGGGCATGTCTCCGAACGCCACCACCTCATCGGAGCCGATCTCCAGTGGCCGGGCGATCTCCTCGATGCCGAGTGCCTTGCTGATGCCGACTGGGCTTATCTCGACGAGGCCGTTGTTGGTGGAGTAGGTGACGTCGCCGAGCACGCCGACATGTCTGATGAGCGCCGCAGCCAATTCGGAACTCGGCATATCGGGCTTGCGCACCAGGAGTTTGACGGCCGGCGCGCTCAGCAGATCCCCGTAGGACACCTCGGTGTTGTCCGGGTTGAGCCACGCATGTTCGTAGCCCGGCGCGCTGACGAATTGCGGGGTGGCGCTGTCGTGCGCGGATTTCCCGATCCGCTCCGCCGCCAGGCCGGCGCCGGGCACGACGCGAGTGGCGATCTCGGCCAATTCGGACAGGACGTCGACGGGAAGCGTCTGGGCCGAGATCACCCGGTCGGTGGCCGCGTCGTAGACCACCGCCCCGTTGGCGCACACCGCAAGTGGGGCGAACCCGAGTTGCTCGACCACCGGCGGTATCCACCGCGGCGGGCGGCCGGTGGCCAGCACGAAGGTCACGCCGGCGGCGACCGCCGCGCTGACGGCGTCTCGGGTGCGTCGGGTGATCATCTCCCGCGAATCAAGCAGGGTGCCGTCGACATCGGTCGCGACCAGTGCGGGCAGCATCAGTGGCGCTCCGCGGAGCGCCGCATACGGGCCGCCATCTCTGCGTCCTCCCGAAGCCGGGCCTGCAGCGGTGTGGGAGCGCCGCCACCCAGCCGGTGCGGCACCCAGTACTCACCGGCAGGATGCGGGTACTGCTGCTGAACCTCATGCAGCAAAGCAGTCATCGATGTGCGCAGGGCGGAGTCCAGTCGCGTGGCCGTCCCGGCCGGCGGCAGCGGCCTGCCCACCCGGACCGTCATCGGTATCTTGTTGCGGCCCAGGCGTTTCGGATGGTCCTTGGTCCATATCCGGTGGGCCCCCCACACGATCATCGGAATGATCGGCACTCGGGCCTCCAGCGCCATCCGTGCTGCGCCACTCTTGAATTCCTTGAGTTCGAAGCTCCGGCTGATGGTGGCCTCGGGATAGACACCGACGAGTTCGCCGGCGCGCAGCCGCTGCACCGCCTCCGCGTAGGCGCCCGCGCCCGCGGACCGGTCGACGGGAATGGCTCCGGTGTGCCTGATCAAGAAGTTGACGACTCCGACGTCCTGCATCTCAGCCTTGAGCATGAACCGGATCCGTCTGCGGCGCCGGCGGGTGGCCAGACCGGCGGGGAGAAAGTCGATGTAGCTGGTGTGGTTGATCGCGATCACCGCGCCACCGCGCAGCGGGATGTTCTCCAGGCCCTCGACGGTGATCTCGCTGCCGACCGCGCGGGCGGCGGCGGCCGCGGCGATCTCCAGGGTGCGGAAGACCGGCTCCATCGTGGCTAACCCGTCGGCCCGCCGTCGCGCCGGCGCCGCTTCTCGGCGCGGGCCGCCAGCTCGGCCGCTTCGAGTTCGGCTGCCCGCGCCGGCGTCGGGGCGCTGCCACCGAGCCGATGCGGAACCCAGAACTCACCGCTCGGGTACGGGCCGTACGCCTCCTGCACTCCCTCAAGCAACTGCTGCATCCGTGAGCGCAGCAGCGCGGTCAATTCGGTGGCCGGCAGCGTCGGCGGGATCGGCTCACCGACGGCCACCGAGATCGGCACCTTGGGCCGCCACATCTTTCGCGGATGGTCCTTGGTCCAGATCCGCTGGGCGCCCCAGACGATGTGCGGGATGATCGGCACGTCGGCGGCGATGGCCATGCGCGCCGCACCGGATTTGAACTCCTTGAGTTCAAAGCTCCGGCTGATCGTCGCCTCCGGATACACACCGACCAGTTCGCCTGCCTTCAACGCCTGGCACGCCGCGTCGAAGGACGCCGCGCCGCTGTCCCGGTCCACCGGGATGTGGCGCAGACTGCGCATGATCGGCCCGGTGATGCGGTGATCGAAGACCTCCTGCTTGGCCATGAACCGCATCAGGCGCCGCGGACGCAAGCTGTAGAAGGGCAGTCCGGCGAAAGTGAAGTCGAGGTAACCGGTGTGATTGATCGCTACCACTGCGCCACCGTGGGCCGGTAGGTGCTCCATCCCCGTGACAGTGAGCCGCAGGCCCTGGACGCGCCACAGCGTGCGCACCGCAGCGATGACGGTTCCGTAGGGCTGCTCCACAGCGCCAGCCTACCCGGGGCCGGTTAAGCTCATAGGCGGCTGCGTTCCCCGTTGGAAAGGCAATTCGTGCAGGTCACCAGCATCGGCCACGCCGGGTTTCGGATCGACACCCACGCGGGCAGCATTCTGTGCGACCCATGGGTGAACCCGGCCTACTTCGCATCGTGGTTCGTCTTCCCGGACAACACCGGCCTGGACTGGGCGGCGATCGGTGACTGCGATTACCTCTACATCTCGCACCTGCACAAGGACCACTTCGACCCGCGGTTGCTCGCCGAGCACGTCAATAAGGACGCCACCGTGCTGCTGCCGGACTATCCGGTGCCCGACCTCAAACGCGAACTCGAGAAACTGGGCTTCCATCACTTCTTCGAGACCGAGGACTCGGTCAAGCACCGCGTCGAAGGTCCCAAGGGTTCCCTCGATGTGATGATCATCGCGTTGCGCGCTCCGGCGGACGGCCCGATCGGTGACTCCGGCATCGTCGTGTCAGACGGCACCACAACGGTGTTCAACATGAACGACTCCCGGCCGCTGACTCTCGATTCGCTGACGGAGGCATTCGGCGGGGTCGACGTTCACATGCCGCAGTACTCCGGTGCGATCTGGTATCCCATGGTCTACGACATGCCCGAGCGGGCCAAGGAGGCCTTCGCGACCCAGAAGCGACAGCGGGGGATGGACCGTTGCCGTCAGTACATCTCGGACGTCGACGCCACCTGGGTGATCCCCTCAGCCGGGCCGCCGTGCTTCCTCGACCCGGAGCTGCGCTTCCTCAACGACGACCACGGTGACCCCGCGAACATCTTTCCCGACCAGATGGTCTTCCTCGAGCAGTTGCGGCTACACGGACACAGCGGGGGACTGCTGATGATTCCGGGCTCGGTGGCCGACTTCCGCGGTTCCCAACTCCTCTCGCTGACGCATCCGATCCCCGACGACGAGGTCGAGGCCATCTTCACCACCGGCAAGGCGGCCTACATCGCCGATTACGCACAGCGGATGGCTCCGGTGCTGGCAGCGGCGAAGGCGAGTTGGGCGCCGGCGGCGGGGGAGCCGCTGCTGGAGCCGCTGCGCACGAAGTTCGAGCCGATCATGCTGGCAAGCGATCAGATCTGCGACGGCATCGGATATCCGGTCGAGTTGACGATGGGTCCGGAGACCGTTGTGCTCGATTTCCCGAAGCGTGCCGTGCGCGAGCCGGTTCCCGACGAGAAATTCCGCTACGGCTTCGAGATCGCGCCCGAGTTGGTGCGTACGGTGCTGCGTGACGACGAGCCCGACTGGGTCAACACCATCTTCCTGTCCACCCGCTTCAAGGCGTGGCGGGTCGGCGGTTACAACGAGTACCTCTACACCTTCTTCAAATGCCTCACCGACGAGCGCATCGCCTACGCCGACGGCTGGTTCGCCGAGGCGCACGACGACACGTCGACGGTCACCCTCGACGGTTATGAGGTGCAGCGCCGCTGTCCGCATCTCAAAGCGGACCTCTCGCGGTTCGGCGTGGTCGAGGGGTCGACCCTGACCTGCAATCTGCACGGCTGGAAATGGGACCTCGATACCGGCCGCTGCCTGACCAGCAAGGGCCATCAGTTGCGTTGCTCCCGCCTGTGACCCGGCCACCACTTCAGTACTACGACGACGGCCAGGTCCAACTCGACCGGCATGCCCTGACGCTGCGGCGCTACCACTTCCCATCCGGGACCGCGAAGGTCATTCCGCTGCAGAGCATCCGCGGGTATCGGGCCGAGTCACTCGGTGTGCTGCTGCAGCGCTTCCGGATCTGGGGGAGTTCGGACCTGCGGCGCTGGCTGCCGCTGGACATGCGGCGGCCGCTGAAGTCCACGCTGGTCACCCTTGACGTGCCCGGCACGTGGCCGAGTCCGGCATTCACACCGGAGGATCCCGAGTTGTTCCTGAACGTCTTCGCCGAATTAATGGATCGTTGAATTTCAATGGATCGTTGAATTTTAATGAATCGTTGAATTCAAATGATCGCTGAGCCGGAGTACTGCCCGACCTGCTGCCTCAGTTCGGAGAAGTCCTCGCCGGCGGTGTCGTAGACCCGGACGATCGCCTCGTCGCCGGGCTTGAGATACGTCGACTCACCCAGCGCCGTGTACCGGGTGGCGCCGATCCCGATGAGCACGTTGCGGGGCCGGCCGCAGCCGACCATCAGCGCACCGACATCCTCAAGCGGGGTGTCGGGGGAACCCTTCTGATTGGTCAGCCTGTCGACGATCCAGTCGAGCAGCACCTCGCCGTAGTAGGAGTAGCCGAGAAGCGGGCTGTCCACGCCGTACTCGTGGTGCACGCCGTCGGCGGTCCGCAGATGGCAAAGCAGTCGCATCGTCGCCGTGGGGCCCGTCGGCGTCAAGTCGCCGATCCCGAAGAATTCGTGCGCAACACCTTTGGACGCGGGGCCCCAGTTCTTCTTGTTGCTGATCTTCGGAGCATTCGGCCTGCGGATCGAACAATCGTTGAACGCACCGAGTGCGAAAGGCCGCAACTCGACCACGGTGTCGCCGATCCACACCACCTCGCAGGCCAGTCCCACCTCCGGTTCGATCTGAAGATTCAGCGGCCCCTCAACGTCGGTGGTGTGCGGCAGGATGAGCGTGTCGTGGGAAAGCGGGAACTCCCCGAGGAAGCCGTCGTTTCCGGGCGCGTACCACGGGAAGATGCCCTTCGGGGCGTCACCGGGGCTCGCGACATTGGTGAAATCGACTGCCTCCCCCGCTTGTTCGAGGTGGCCGGCGAAGTTACCGGCGACGCCGAAACCGAACCAGCCCCGTAGTTCATCGAGGTCGAGCTCGATCACCTACGTCAGCACCTCCGTGCCCACGAAGGGCACCAGCGCGGCCGGCACCCGCACGGAGCCGTCGGGCTGCTGGTGGTTTTCCAGGATGGCGACGAGCCAACGGGTGGTCGCAAGGGTTCCGTTGAGTGTCGCGGCGATCTGCGGCTTACCGTTCTCTTCGCGATAGCGGGTGGACAGCCGCCGCGCCTGGAAGGTGGTGCAGTTCGATGTCGAGGTCAATTCGCGATAGGTCTGCTGAGTCGGCACCCATGCCTCGCAGTCGAATTTGCGGGCGGCCGACATACCGAGATCGCCCGCGGCGACGTCGATCACGCGGTACGGAACCTCGATCAACTCCAGCATCGCGCGTTGCCAGTCCAGCAGGCGGCGGTGCTCAGCCTCGGCGTCGGCGGGCCGGCAGTAGATGAAGGCCTCCACCTTGTCGAACTGATGTACCCGGATGATGCCGCGGGTGTCCTTGCCGTAGCTGCCGGCCTCCCGCCGAAAACACGACGACCAACCCGCGTAGCGAAGCGGTCCGTCGGACAGATCGAGGATCTCGTCGGAGTGATAACCGGCGAGCGGAACCTCCGATGTGCCCACCAGGTAGAGGTCATCGGATTCGATCCGGTAGATCTCCTCGGCGTGGGCGCCGAGGAAACCGGTGCCGGCCATCACCTCGGGGCGGACCAGGACCGGCGGAATCATCAGGGTGAAGCCGTTGTCGACCGCCATGCGCACTGCGAGTTGGAGCAGACCCAACTGAAGCAGCGCCCCTGCACCGGTGAGGAAATAGAACCGCGAGCCCGACACCTTGGCGCCGCGTTCGGTGTCGATCAGCCCGAGTGCCTCTCCGAGTTCGAGATGGTCCCGTGGATTCTCGATCGCCGGCGGATTCCCGACGACGTCGAGCACGACGTAGTCGTCCTCGCCCCCTGCCGGGACTTCGTCGAGGACGACGTTGCCGATCGCCAGGTGGGCTGCGGTGAACGCGGCCTCCGCCGCCTCCTGGCGGGCATCGGCCTCCTTGACTGCGGCGGCGAGTTCCTTGGCGTGTTCCAGCAGGGCTGCACGCTCTTCGGGCGCAGCGGCGCCGACCTTCTTGCTGGCCGCCTTCTGCTCGGCCCGCAGGGTGTCGGCCGCCGAGATCGCACTGCGGCGCGTGGCGTCCGCACGGAGCAACACGTCCACCAGGCCGGGATCCTCGCCGCGGTGCAGTTGCGACCTGCGGACCGCCTCAGGGTCCTCGCGAGCGAACTTCAGGTCGATCACGTCCTGAACCCTAACTTTCGCCAGGTTCGCACCGCACAGCACAACCCCGTAACCCGCCGCGGCCGTCGCGTGTCACCCGTCGGCGCGGGCCTGTCACAATGACTGGCGATGTTGCAGCTATCCGAGCGTGACGAGGCCGGCGCCGACGATCCCCAGCCGGCGGGCGCCGGGCCACTTCACGCCACCTCGACCCGTCGTACGCTGCTGCTCACCGCGCTGGGCGGTCTGCTGATCGCCGGACTGGCGACCGCACTGCCGATGACCCACCGGGGTCCGCTGGCCGCGACCGGTATCGCCGAGGGCCCCTTGGCGTCGAGTCCGGCCTTCGCCGACGCCAAGGCGGGCGATTGCCTCAACTGGCCCGACAACGCCCCCGATGCCGCGGCGGTGGTGGATTGCAACGGCGAGCACCGCTTCGAAGTCGCTGAATCGGTCGATATGCGTGCCTACCCGGGGACCGAGTACGGCCCCGATGCCGATCCGCCGCCACCGGCGCGCATCCAGCAGATCAGCCTCGAGCAGTGTGAACCCGCCGTGAAGCAGTACCTGGGCACCAGGTACGACCCGAACAGCAGGTTCAGCATCAGCCTGTTGTGGGCCGGCGACAAGGCATGGAAGCACTCCGGCGAACGCCGGATGCTGTGCGGGTTGCAGTTGCCCGGACCGGGGAACCAGCAGTTGGCGTTCCAGGGAAGGATAGCCGAGCTGGACCAGTCCAAGATCTGGCCGACCGGCACCTGCCTCGGCATCGACCCGTCGACCAATCAACCCAACGACGCGCCGGTTGACTGCTCGGTGCCGCACGCGATGGAGGTCACCGGCGCGGTCAACCTCGCCGAGAAGTTCCCCGACGTGCTGCCGCCGGATGCCGATCAGGATGCCTTCATCAAGGAGGCGTGCAACCGGATGACCGACGCCTACCTGGCGCCGGTGCAACTGCGCGACACGACGTTGACGTTGATCTACAGCACCGTGTCGCTGCCGAGCTGGAGCGCCGGGAGCCGTCAGGTGTCCTGCAGTATCGGCGCCACCCTCGGTAACGGCGGATGGGCGACCCTGATCAACAGCGCCAAGGGCCCCCTGCTGATCAACGGCCAACCGCCGATTCCACCGCCGGCGATTCCGGAGGGCCGGCTGAACCTCCCGCTGCCGCCCGGATAGCAGGGCGGGCGTCGTCGTGGGAGTCCGGATGTCCGCGGAGCGTTTCGAGGAACTGGTGTCCGACGCGCTCGACCTCATTCCGTCCGCACTGGCAGATGCTGCCGACAACGTCGTGGTGCTCATCGGCGAGCGTGATCCCGATGACCCCGAACTCCTCGGTCTCTATGAGGGCATTGCATTGACCGAACGCGACAGCATGTACGCCGGTGCGCTGCCGGACACCATCACCATCTTCAGGGAGAGCCTGCTCGCGATCTGTGACAGTGAGCAGGACGTTGTTGAGGAGGTGGCGGTCACCGTGATCCACGAGATGGCTCATCACTTCGGCATCGATGATGAGCGGCTGCACGAACTAGGCTGGGGCTGAACGGCATTCAGCGATCCGGGTCGCCCTTCCAGTTAAAGCTGTTGACGTATTTGGCCATGTCCTGGGCGAGCTCCAGATTGGCGCCGGACGGGGGACCGGGGCCGAAATCCGGCCCGAAGGCGTGGTAGGGCCCGGTGCCGAACGCGACCAGGGCGAGGTCGTTCTTCACCGCCACCATGATCACCACCCGGACGCGGCTGTAGCCGGCGGTTGAGTTCTGCGGCCAGTCGTCGGCGACTTCGCCGTAGCCGGGCTGGTAGCCGACCATCGCATTGGGGATCTGATAGGCCACCGTGGCGTCGGGATAGGTGCGTTTCAGGATCGCTCGGGTGACCTCAGGAGCCGATCGGCCGTTGGCCGGTTCGGAGAACAGTTGCATCACTCCGCCGTCGCCGGCGATGTAGCGCGCCGTGACACCGTTGGCGGCGGTCGTCACCGCGTAGGCCGTCCCGGGCGGCGGGTAGGCCACTGAGAAACCCCCGTCAGCGGGCTGGAATCTCGGCAGGGCCATGACCGGTGTACCGGTGGGTGGCTTCCCGCAGTCGGGCGGACACGTGTAGTGCGCGAGCTTGGGTGTGAGAACCAACGCCAGGCCCGCGAGTGACGCCGACGCCGCAGCCAGCACCACACCCCAGCGACTGAGCAGCCACCGCATGCGTGGCGAGTGCAGTGCGGGGGCGATGTACTCACCGTCGGGCAGGGCGAAGCCCGGATAGATCCGGTCCGATGCCCCGGGTTCGCGGGCTCCCGCCGCCTCGGGGCGCGCCACACCCCGTCGGCGGCGGCGCGACCGCTGCGACGAGGCGCGGGTGGCCACACCGCACGCGGCGCAGAACGCCATGTCGGGCACGACGTGTTCGCAGTGCGTGCACAGCAGCGGCTGATCGGGCCGGATGGGATCGTGCTGTTCGTGCAAAAGCGCCAGTTGCAGAACGATGCGCAGCATCACCAACACGGCCACGGTCATGACCAGATGCAGCGTCAGCATGATCAGCTGTGACATGCCGATGATGTCGACGGCCCCGACGGCGCCGTGAATCAACAGCGCCGCGGCGGCCAGGAACACAATGACCGCCCGCACCCGGTCGCGATGTGTGTCCGGTGGGCGGGTGAACCACAGTGCGATTCCGACCATGCCCCCGGCGGCCGCCGCGCTGATCGGAACCGTCACACCGCAGAGCACCACCTCGACCACCAGACTCTTCACCGGTCGTGCGTGCGCGATCAGCCCGGTGTTGATCTGCGGCGCCAGTCGGGTCAGGGTGGCGGCTGCGCCGAACGCCAACGCGGCCAGGGCTCCGATCACGAAGCCGTCGAGGGATTCTCGCGGCTCAGCGCGACCGGCCGCCAGCAGCCGAATGATGGCCGTGGGGATGACCATCAGCACCATGCCGACGGTGGGGATGAGGAAGCCTTCCTGCACCAGATGGTGCAGTGCCAGCCCGACGGTCATCGGGACGCCGTAGGTCCGCACCACGAACTGAGCGCTCACCAGCACCCAGCCGACACCAAGAACCGTGCCCATCAGCGCCGCGAGGACGAGTGTCCCGCGGGCGATGTCAGCGCCGGCTCCGGACGCTCGCAGGTAGAGGACGAAGAGCAGCGGCAAACTCAGGGCGGCGATCGCGATGCCGATCGCAGGCAACCGCAGGATCGCCGAAGCCATCAAACCGAGTACTGCGACGATCAGCACGACGAGGAAGGGTTTTCGTGATCGGCCCGGGAGATGGGGGAACAGCGAACTCGTCAGACGCGGCTGCAGAACACCCTGTCCGGGTGCTGCGGTGAACACCATGGGCCGCAACCAGATCGGACTGCGGTTCGGCTTGGTGTCCCGATGCAGCCCGCAGCCACACACACCGCAGAAGTTCCCGTCCGGTACGGCCGCTTCACAGCGCGGGCAGTCCGTCGTCGACACGGTGCCGGCGGCGGTCACGGCAGCAACTTCTGCAGGACCAGGATGTTCTGCACCAGGTTGTTGACGTCCGGGGTGCCCAGTCCGGTCACCAGGTCATAGCCGGGTCCGGCGTTGGCCACCGCGTTGCCGCCGAGGACGATGTCGCGGAAACCGGGCCGCCGGGCGCCCTGGGACACCGCGTAGAGCAACGGGTTGAGATGTCCCACCTGGCGGCCGCCCTGTTCGGTGAGGTACTGGTTCATCACCGCCGCGATGCCGGCCCAGATCGGCGCGGCCTGCGACGTGCCGCCACCCACGATGTCCTGCCCGTCGAACACGATCCGGACCCCGGTGAAAGGATCGGCGACGGCCGACACGTCGGGCGTCAGTCGCCGGCCCCGCCCGGTTCCCACATCCAATGCGCGCTGCCAATCCGGACGGTCGAAGAGTGCCGAGACGCCCCCGGCGGATCCCTGCGACAGGGGACCGTCGAACCACGCCTGCTCGGCAAGCCAGCCACCGTCGGAATCCGTCGACAAGGTAGTGCCGCCGACGTTGGTCATCTCCGGCAGCGACGCCACCGCGTCCAGTCCGGTGTCATCGGCGTGCGGCGCCGCGGACCACTCCTGCCCGCCCTTGCACTCCAGACCGGCCAGGTCGCCGCTGGCGTCCAGGGCCGCGGTGCCGTTGGACGTGGCCTTGGCCAGTGCCTCGCGCACCGGTACGAGGTCGGCGGCGGTGATCAGCCGGTCGCACCCCCAGCCGATGGAGAAGCTCCACACCGCGCCCGGGTACCGGCGGTCGGCGTCCTCCATCATCTCGGCGATCTTGGTGTAGGAACCGTCGCCTTCAACAGTCGGACGGGCGTTGATGAGGACCTTCCTGGCATCTGGTGCGACGGCGTGGATCACTTCGAGGTCCATGGTCGCCTCGCCCCGTCGGCTGGGCGGCTGGCCGCCGACCACCTCCGGGACGAACCGCGGCAGACCGAACGACGACGAGAACTTATCGAGGTCGGCCTGATCGAAGCCGTCGAAGGCGAAGACGACGACGGTCGTGCCCTTGCCGGTGAAGCCTTCGTTGTGGAGGGTGTCGATGTTGTAGGTCCGCATCAGCGCATCGGGTGTCAGCCCGCGGCCAGGCACCTCGAGGGGAAGCATCCACCGCTGCGCGTCGCGGAACGGTGTGTAGCCCAGCACCCGGCCCAAAGCGACCGCTTCGGTTTCCTCGAGGGCGGGTAGCTCCGGCTGCTGGGGTGAGGCGTAGAACACCTGGCCTTGGGGGCCGCGGTAATTGCGGATCTCAATCCGCAGTGAATCGGCCAGCGCCTGCGGCGGACCCTGCAGCACCGCCCAGCGGTCACCCTGCCGCCATTTCACCGAAAGTCCCTGGCGAAGAGCCCAATCCGTCAAATGCGCGGGGGGCGCCGCGTCCCCCAACTCGGCGGTGACCCGAACCAGCCCGTCGCGGGCCGGGCCAAGGTCGGTCGATGCGTCGAGCAACGCGCCGTAGGGGCCGCCTATGTGTCCGGTCGTGACGACCGGCGCCGACGCGGCGCGGTCCGAGTGGATCCGGTCCGAGTGGATCCGGTCCGGGGAGATCCGGTCCGGGGAGATCCGGTCTGGGGGGATAACCGATCCCCAGATAGCTGCAAAAACGCAGACCGCGGCCACGCAGATGCAGATCGCCGCGCGCGACGACCGGCCCGTCATGGCCGCGGTCAGCGACGTTCGCTAGTTGCCCGTGATGACGTTGCCCGGAAGGGCCGTCGGAGCAGGCTTAGCCTTGACGGTCGGGGAGAACGAGTTGCTACCGCCGACCTTCTTCTCCGTGGGCGACGGGGCGTTGGAGGCGCTGCTCTCCGAAGACTCCATGGTCTTGGCCGGCTTCTCCTTGGTGTCAGTGCTGCAGGCGGTCAGTGCGCCCATGCTCAGAACCGCGGCGGCACCGGCGGCTAGAGCGATCTGCTTGGTCAAACGAGTGGACCGCATCGTGGATTTCTCCTTAACTATGTCGCGCCCCGCAACCGCGGGGCCATCGGTCTAGCTTACCGGCCCGTCAGTTCGCTTCCGGCGCCCGCACAGGCCTGGCCTCGCGGCGCATACGGCGCGACTCACGCGACGAGGCCCGCGACGCTGCCCCGCATGCGGGGCAGAACTCCATCTCCGGGACAACGCGCTCACAGTGGACGCACAACCACGGCTCTCCGCTCGCGGGCTCCTGCCACTCGTGCAGCAACGCCATCTGCATTCCCGCGCGCAGTGCCAGCAGGGCCGGTACCGCCAGTTCCAGTTGCAGCAAGGTCCCCTGAACGTTCGAGAGCCTGGCGGCGTAGATCAACCAGACAGCCACATAGAGGACCACGACCAGACCGGGGAAGGTGATCAGTGCAGCCCGAATCCGACGGGGGTGCCGGCGGGCCCGGAGACCGGGCCGGTACCACAGCATCAGGCCGATCAATCCGCCGCCGGCCGCCGCCGTCACCGGAGCCGCGATCCCGTACACGACCGCCTCCTGCCAGAGTCCGGGCGGCCGGGCGTCATCGAAGAGTCCGGCGACGAACTGCGGTGCAAGATCGGTCAGGGTCGAGGCTGCGGTGAACGACAGCGCGCTGAGTGCTCCGACCACGAATCCGTCGAGCGACTCGCGGTCCGGTGGCGCTGACATTCTGACCAGAACCGCAGGCAACACCATGACGACCGCTCCGCCGACGGTGAGTAATAGTCCGACGCTGACGACATGGTCGAGGACGAGGCCCGCGGACATCGGCATGCCGTAGGAGCGCGCGACCAACCCGCCGGTCAGCAGTACCCAGCCGACGCCCAGAACGACACCGGTGATCACCGGTATGGCGAAGTGGCGACGCGGCATATCCGCCAGCACGCCGGACTGCCAGAGGTAGAGCACGAACAGCAGCGGCAGACCAAGGCCGGCCAGCGTGACCAGTGGGCCGGGTTCCCGCAGCAGTCCGAATCCGACCATTCCCACGGCGAAAAACACCAGCGCAACCCGGAAGGGATTGCGCGCCGACAGGGCGAGGTGGGGAAACAGCGAACTGACGATCACCGGCAGCGTGATGGTCTCGTCGGGTGCAGCGGCGAACTCCCTGGGGCGCAACAGAATGTGCCGGAGCCGGTGCGGGCCGACCAGTTCCGCGCCGCACCGGCCGCAAAAGATCCCCGCCGGTGTGCTGGACCGGCAGACCGGGCACCGAAGAGTGGGGATCGTTTCCGAACTGGCTGTCATGGGAGCCGACGAACCTCGCTGTGCTCGCAAACGCGGCGCGGCATCGGGATCGCGCCGCATTGCGATGTTAGTAAGGGTTCATGGGAAACGCCTGCCGTCACTGTGCAGCGGGCCTGCCGCACTGCCACGGGACTCTGATCCACCACCCCACCGGCCAACGGCAGTGCACCGAGGCGGATTGCGCTCACCCCGAGGTAGTGCTGCATTCGCTCACCGTCGACTGCGACGCGCTGGGATGCCAGTGCGCGGAAGGGGATGGCGAGCTCGCCGCGATGTGAGGCCCTCATCCCATCGGGTCCACGGCCTCCAGTGCATCCGCCACGGGATGGACGTCGGCCTCGGGATAGAACGGCGGCGTGCGAGCGCCCCAGCGCACACAACTCCAGCGACCTTCGGTGATGGGCGCCAACGCGACGGCTTCGGTGTTGGCCAGGTGATGATCGAGAACGAAACTGCTCTCCACGCCGGCCAATACGGCTGCCGCCAGACGGATCGCGGCACCGTGACTGACGATCACGATGTCGCTGTGCCAATCCCGATCGTCGAAATACCGCTGGCGCAGATCGTCGAGCACCGGAAGATACCTGTCGAGAACCTCGTGCCCGGTCTCCCCTCCCGGCATGGCCACCTCAAGCTCGCCTTCGTGCCAACGCTGGTAGACGGTGTTGAACTCCGCTATCGCCTCGTCATCGTTGCGGTTCTCCAGATCACCGGCCTGGACCTCATGGATTCCTTCGACAACGGTTGGGGCGACGCACAATTCAGCACCGATCTCCTCGGCCGTCTGCTGCGCACGTGAAGCGCGCGAATGCAGTAGCAGACCGGGCGCATGCGGGTGGCTCCGCGCGAACAGGCGAGCCTGCTCACGGCCCAACTCAGTGAGATCAGCGCCGGGAGGGCGGGTGTCCAGCCGACGTTCGACGTTGCCGTGCGACTGACCGTGCCGGACCAGGATCAACCGTCCGCTCACGCGCTCCCCTCGCGCAGCCGTGCCAGCCACCGTTGGGCCTCATCGGCGTTCGGGGGTGCCGCGCCGACGGCCTCACCGGTGGGCCAGCTGCCCAGATAGCGCACATCGGCACAGCGGCGGTGCAGAGCTTTCAGCGCCTCGGCCACTGCGCCGTCGTCGATGTGCCCCGCACAGTCGAGGAAGAAGATGTAGCTGCCGAGGCCGGTTCTGGTCGGACGGGACTCGATCCGGGTCAGGTCGATACCGCGGATGCCGAACTCCGTCATCGCCGAGACAAGGGCTCCGGGGGTGTTGTCGATGCGCAGGACCACCGAAGTGCGGTCGGCGCCGGTGCGCGGGGGCGGGGGACCGGGGCGACCCACCAACACGAATCGGGTGCGCGCGTTGGCTTCATCCACCACGCCCTCGCCGAGGGTCGACAGGCCGTAACGCCGGGCGGCCAGATCGGTGCTGACAGCCGCGTCGCAGCGTCCTTCGGCGACGTCGAGTGCGGCGGCGGCATTGGAGTTCGCCGGCACCACAGTCGCGTCGGGCAGATGCGCGGCGAGCCAGCGGCGGACCTGGGCCGCCGCGATGGGAAAAGCGGCGACCGTGCGCACCGCGTCAGCGGCAATCCCGGGTTTCACAACGATGCTGAAGGCCACCTCGCGGGTCAGCTCGGCGAATATCTGCAAGGCCGACCCGGACGCGAGACTGTCGAGGGTCGGAAGAACGCTCCCGTCGATGGAATTCTCGATCGGCACGCATGCGAAGTCGGCCGCTGCGGACCGCACCGCCTCCAACGCGGCCGGCGTGGAATCGGCCGGAACCGGCTGCACCTGATCCCCGCCGGGTCCCCCGCCCGGCACGGAACCGGCGGCGGCCATCGTCAGCAGCGCCGCTTCGGTGAACGTCCCCTCTGGTCCGAGGTAGGCGATCCGGGGCACGCACCAACCCTAACTGGTCAGCTACGCACGGTCGGTTCACGAAGCCCACGGGAGAGCGCCCGACCACTACCGTGGCGGTGTGAACGACACTCGCGGCCTGCGCACCGAGGTCGCCGTGATGCTCGCCATGACCTTCGGTGTCAGTGCCGTGGTGGCGATACTGCAGCTCACCGACGCCGTGCTCTCGGGACTGCCCGGTTACCGCGTCAGGCTTAACCCGAACCAGTCGCGCTACGACATGATCAATCTGGGGCTGAACCTCGTCTCGGCTGCGCAGCTGATCGCTTGGGGAGCGTTGGCGCTGTATCTGCTGTGGCGCAGCGGAATTCGGCCCTCGGCGATCGGACTCGGCCGGCTGCGCTGGAAGAGCGACCTGCTGGGGGGCCTCGGGCTCGCCGCGCTCATCGGAGTACCGGGGCTGCTTCTGTATCTCGCGGCGCGTGCGCTCGGCCTCAACGCCGAGGTGGAGCCGTCAGCCCTGCATCACTCGTGGTGGCGGATCCCGATGCTGGTGATCGCCGCGTTCGCCAACGGCTTCGCCGAGGAGGTCGTGGTGGTCGGATACCTGATCACCCGTCTGCGCCAGATCGGTTGCTCGGGGCGCGCGGCGGTGCTGGCGTCGGCGGCGCTGCGCGGCACCTATCACCTGTATCAGGGCTTCGGCGCAGGGTTGGGCAACCTGGCGATGGGTGTCGTGTTCGGTTATGTCTGGTCGCGCACCGGCCGGTTGTGGCCGCTGGTGATCGCACACGGCGTCATCGACACCGTCGCCTTCGTCGGCTACGTGCTGCTCGCCGGTCACGTCGGCTGGCTGCGCTGAGACCGTGCACCCGGCACGTAAATTGACCTGGTGAGCCAGGACCGGCGTCCGCACGCCACGGACCCACCCACCGACCGGATACCCCGGGTGGGTCGCTCCCCGGAGCCGCCGCCGTTGATGCGGCGCGATTCGGGATACCGGCCCGCGCCCACTCCGCCACCGCCCCGGGTGCGGCAGCCTCCGCCGCCGACCCGGCCCCTGACGCCGGTGCGAGAGGGACGGCCGCCGCCACCCCGTTCGCGTCCCGAACCTCGTCCGGCAGCACGTTCAGTGCCGCGTTCAGTGCCGCGTTCAGTGCCGCGTTCAGTGCCGCGTTCAGTGCCGCGTCCGGTGGCGCGTCCGGCGCCCGCCGCCCGCCGGCGAAAAACGAACTGGCTCAAACGAATTGCCGGAGTCGTGTCGGTTCTGCTGCTCGCGGCGGCGATCACATCGCTGGGCATTGCTGCGTGGGCGGAGTCCAACCTGCGCCGGGTCACGGTCTTCGCCGCATACGACGGGCGACCCGCCACCGGCGACGGCACGAACTGGTTGCTGGTCGGCTCGGACAGCAGAACCGACCTGACCCCCGAACAGCAGGCCGACCTCTCCACCGGCGGCGATCTGGGCAACGGCCGCACCGACACCATCCTGCTGATTCACATTCCCGGGCCGTTCGCGGGCGAGCCGACGACGATGGTGTCGATTCCGCGCGACTCCTACGTCGAGATTCCCGGGTACGGGAGCGACAAGATCAACGCGGCGTTCGCCGAGGGCGGACCGGCACTGCTGGCACAGACCGTCGAGCAGGCCACCGGATTGCGTCTCGATCACTACGCAGAGATCGGATTCGCCGGTTTCGGCGCGGTGGTCGATGCCCTCGGCGGTGTCGAGATCTGTCCCACCGAGCCGATCAGCGACCCACTGGCCGGCATCGACCTTTCCGCGGGTTGCCAGACCGCCGACGGCCGAAGCGCACTGGGCTACGTGCGCAGTCGGGCCACCCCGCGAGCGGACCTCGACCGGATGCTGCACCAGCGCGAGTTCATGGCCTCGATGCTCAACCGCGCGAGCAGTCCCGCGACATGGATCAATCCGTGGCGCTGGTACGCGGTCCCCAAGGCCGCTCTCGGCGCACTGACCGTCGATTCGGATGCCCACGTCTGGGACCTCGCCCGGCTCGGCTGGGCACTGCACGGATCGACGACCACTCTGACCGTTCCCATCGGAGAGTTCACCGGCAATGAATCAGGTTCGGTGCTGCTCTGGGACTCCACCACCGCACCGGAGCTGTTCGACGCGCTTCGCCTCGACCAACCGGTCCCTCAGTCGGTGCTCGACAGCCAACCCTGATGCAGCCAGGCCCGGGTGCGGCCGGGGTAGTTGGTGGCGATCCACCCCACGCCGAGGGTGCGACAGAAATCCACGTCCTCGTAGTGGTCGACGGTCCAGCAGTACATCGCCCTGCCCTGCGCCGCCGCCCGGTCCACCAGTTCGGGATGTTCGCGCAGGGTGGTGATCGACGGCCCGACTGCGGTCGCCCCGACCGTGGTGGCCGCGCTGCCGCCCAGATAACGCGAGGTCTCTCCCAGCAGGACGGTCGGCAACATGGGGGCAGCGCGCCGGATCCGCCATACCGCCGCCGCGGAGAAGGACATCACGACGGCGCGGGACAGATCCGCCGACGGTGGCGACGCGATTCCGTACCGGTGCAACAGCGATAGAACCTTGGTCTCCACAAGTGCGCCGTACCGCACCGGGTGCTTGGTCTCGATGAACAGTTTCACCGGGCGGTTCCAATCCAGCACCAACCGCACCAGTTCATCCAGCGTCAGCGGTCCGGTTCCGTCGGTTCCGCCCGCATGCCATGTGCCCCAATCGAATTCGCGTAAATCCGCCAAAGTCATGTCGCTGACGAAGCCGGTGCCGGTCGAGGTCCGATCCACCCTGCGGTCGTGAACGCACACCAGATGACCGTCACGGGTGAGGCGGACGTCGCACTCGACGCCGTCGGCGCCGTCCTGCAGCGCCAGTTCGTAGGCACCGAGAGTGTGCTCCGGGCGCTCGGCCGACGCACCCCGGTGGGCGACCACGAACGGTCCCGGCGACATGGCCTACGCCGCCGGTTCCCGGTCCTGCGATTCGGTGACCGTGTGCTCTGCGGTGAGATCGGAGGCGTCATCTCGCCCGGAGTCCTGCGTCACGACGACCCAGCGGTGCAGGGGCCGCTGGACCGGGCGACGCACGAAGCCGTCGAAGATCCGCCCCAGCAGAACCAGCACGGCAAGGCCGGCCAGGTACGCGACGATCACCGTGACCGTGTTGTCGGCGATCCCCTGCGGTTGGGTGGCGCCGCTTGTCCAAATGGCCCAGGCGGAGACGAGAGTCGAGAAGACCCAGCCCAACCACCACACGGTGATGGGTGTGCGCATGCGCTGACGGGCGTTCTCCGCCGCGGCGAGTTCGATCACGAACACCGGCGCCCAGAACAGGTTCACCACCGGGACCATGCAGCCCGCCCACAGAGCCCACTGCGGACGCGGATCATCCTGACCCTGCAGCGCGAACGCCTCAGCGCGTCGTCCGATCAACCACGAGGTCGCGGCGACGCCGGTGGCGATCACCGCCACGATGGCCGCCAGGCTCACCAGGATGCCCATCAGCAACGAGGCCGCGGCCACCAACGGCGGCAGCAGGACACTCCGGTTGATCAGCAGCAGGACGTAGCGGACGACGTGCGCCAATGCGGCGAGCGCGAAGACGCCGGCCGACACCATCAACGTCAGGCGCACCGTCGACTCCGACGCGGTCCGGCGCTGCGCCGCGGCGGCGGCCACGTTCGGGGGTACCGGCCGGTCGATCAGACCCCACCGCGGGGTCGCCTGATAGCGGGGAGTGGGTCCCAGCGGCCGGCGTGGACGGCGCGGGGGCGGCGGAGGCCCGGGCCGAACGGCGATCCAGCGGAACCCGGCCGGAGGCCGAGCCGACTGTCCCCGGTCCGTCGGCACCCGGCCTGCCGGATCACCGCCGGCGACAGCGGGCGACGGCGCCGATGGCGCGAGGAGCGCGCCCTGGCAGCGCGGGCACCGGCCCCGCTGACGGTCTCGCACGTTCCACCGTGTCCCGCACCGGGAACACACCTGAATCACGGGGATCAGCCTAGCGAGGGCCGTCGCGCGTCCCGGCGGCATGCGTTATGACACCCGGTGCCGGTGACACTTTGCCAGCTGCTCAGCAATGTCGGCCTATCCACAGTTTCCACAGCCTTATCCACAGGAGGTCAGCACCCGAATCCGCCCGGAACGGCGGGATTGTCGCCGCCGCCGGCAGGACCTGGGGATAAATTCGCGGTGAATCGCCGGTGGATCAACAACCACTGAGAGCGCGGAGCGAAATCCGTTGCTGGTCTAACGTCTGCTCGCCCGCCTGCGACGCGCCGTGCGACACGCCCGCGAAGGGCCCGCCGTTCAACCGATCGATACCCGGCGGACATCCTTTTGAAACCCCCCATGTGAGCGGCTATCATCGCTGAACGCTGTGGCAGCTGTGACACATTTCACGGGGACCACACCGGAACCGACGCTTGCACGTTCCAGAGGAGGTCTGATGGCGACCCATCCGCTCGACTCGTCACCTGCCTCCGAGGTGTCGCCGTGGTCGGCCTGCTCTCAGCCGTGGAACACGGCGTACAAGGTTGCCGCGCTGCGGGCCGGCATCATCGCTCTGGTGCTGCTGGGCATCCTGGCGGCCATCGTCCTGCTCTGAGGGGCTTCTCCTCGCTTGCGGTCGGCTCGGCGATCAAGCACTGTTGAGCTTCTACGAGCGAATCATCGACAACGAGCTTCACGCAGAGGCAGTGTCATCAGAGGGAGGAATTTCGTGGCCGAGTACACCCTGCCCGACCTTGACTGGGATTACGGCGCGCTGGAACCGCACATCTCCGGTGAGATCAACGAGCTGCATCACAGCAAGCATCACGCGGCCTACGTCGCCGGCGTCAATGCTGCGGTCGCCAAGCTCGAAGAGGCCCGCGCCAAGGACGACCACGCCGCGATCCTGCTGAACGAGAAGAACCTCGCCTTCCATCTAGGCGGTCACGTCAATCATTCGATCTGGTGGAAGAACCTGTCGCCCAACGGCGGCGACAAGCCGACCGGGGATCTGGCATCGGCCATCGACGGCGCCTTCGGTTCGTTCGACAAGTTCCGCGCTCAGTTCACCGCCGCCGCCAACGGGCTGCAGGGCTCCGGCTGGGCGGTTCTCGGCTATGACAGCCTCGGGGACAAGCTGCTCACCTTCCAGCTCTACGACCAGCAGGCCAACGTCCCGCTCGGCATCATCCCGCTGCTTCAGGTGGATATGTGGGAGCACGCCTTCTATCTGCAGTACAAGAACGTCAAAGCCGATTACGTCAAGGCCTTCTGGAACGTCGTCAACTGGGAGGACGTCCAGAACCGCTACGCCGCGGCGATCTCCAAGACGAAGGGCCTCATCTTCGGCTGAGCGGCCGAAAAAATCGGTGACCACATTGTCGCCGTGTCCTGTTGCATGCCACCCGTCGGTGTCCCATGCTGTGCGCACTACCGAGAGTGTTGCTCCCATAGGGCTGCATTCCAGAGGTGTCGCGGAGGCGCGATGGACGACTTTTCCGGGCGCGCGGTGGAGATCGCCCCGTTCCACGCCCGAGGTTGCCTCAAGGGCTTCGTGGTCTCCGGCCGCTGGCCCAACTCCACCAAGGAGTGGGCGCAGCTGCTGATGGTCGCCGTCCGCGTGGCCTCCCTACCCGGATTCCTCGAAACGACAACGATTTTCGGCGTCCGCGAGGAACTCCCCGACGAGCCGCCGCCGGGCACAGTGGGCCTCGTCGTCGCCGAAGGCACCGTCGTCGGGGACACGGCCGTACCGCCGGGCCGGTTCGCCGGGAAACAGCCGCCGGCCCTGATGATGCTGCATCCGCCGTCGGAGACCACGCCCTCGTTACCGGAGTGCTCGGGCGCGGCGTCCGGGTGCGTGCTGCTGCCCGGTATCCCCCACCTGGGCCTGGAGCACCGGGCCGCCTGGGTCGAGGCCGAGGCCGACGGCACCGTGACCGGCGTGGTGAGCCGGGTCGGGGTGGACCCGATCAGCCACCCGGACACCGCCATCCTGGCGATGCTGCTGGTGGCCTGACCTGGCCTGCACCGGAGCCAGCTAACTTTTTCTCAGCCAAAGTTCAGTGTTTTCATAGTTGCCAGCGCGCCCGTTCTGCTTGGCGCTGGCGGGTCTGCCGGTGGTGTTCGGCACACCCGTCGACCAACCTTTGGGACGGCAAAGTCACAGGCAAACGGTTGGAACGCACTGCCGACCCGGGCACCGGCGCCAGTTGCCACTCAGCACCGCCGGGGTTACAGCCGCCGAATCGGGGGTTTGCACTTGGCCGTCTGCCATAAGTGTGACTATCATGAACAGCAAATTGCTGATAGTAATTTGATCGCGTGTTCGGGTACCTGGAGGAAATAGATGAGCACAACGTTCTCGGCGCGGCTGAACCGGTTGTTCGAGACGGTGTACCCACCCGGCCGTGGCCCTCATACCTCCGCTGAGGTCATCGCCGCATTGAAGTCCGAGGGGATCACGATGTCGGCGCCCTACCTGTCCCAACTGCGGTCGGGCAATCGCACCAATCCGTCCTCGGCGACGATGACGGCGCTGGCCAACTTCTTCCGCATCAAACCGGAGTACTTCACCGACGACGCCTACTACGAGAAGATGGACCGCGAGCTGACCTGGCTGGCCCACATGCGTGACGAGGGCATCCGCCGGATCGCCGCCCGGACAGTCGGACTCTCTCCGGAAGCACAGCAGCGTCTCGTCGAAGCCGTCGACGAATTGCGCCGCGCGGAGCGCCTCGACGCCTAGCCGACCGCGGCGCGCTGCGCGGTGCGGCGGCTGACTTTGCGGCCGTAGCTGCGGGCTATCTCGAGGATCCAGTCCCGGTCGGAATAGTTCGGCGGCTGACGCAGCCACTGATCACCCGGGAACCGGGCACTCTCGTCGGCGCGAATCCACCCGGCGATGACGTCGGCCTGCTCGCGAGGAGAGACATCCGCCGGGCGGGAATCGTCGGGTCGGGGCCCACCGGCCACTGTGGCGGTCGCCGCCTCGAGGTAGAGACCGTCGGAGATCAACGACAACTGCTCGGCAACGCGGAAAGCCAGGGGGCCGCGGGGCCGCTCGCCGATTCCGAGGTTGCGGTGGCGGCGTTTCAATTCGGTGAGCAACGGGTTGATCATCCGCAGTTCGCGGCGCGCCGCCGCCCAGTCCTCGATCGCGGGAAGCATGGCTCCGGCAGCCACAACCGCAAGTGCGCACAGCAGGACGATCGTGGCGGGCCCCACACCGCCGCGCAGAAAAGCCACCGCGACGGCGATCAGGGCGACGCCGGCGGCGAACACGAACAGCGCACGGCCCCGCCGCGTCGAATCCGAGAGCCGCAATCCCACCCAGGCGACGACAGCCAGCACCGCCACGACATAGAGCAGGGGCAGCAGCCACGCCCATCCGTTGACGGCACCGCCATTTCCGGACAGATACTCCTGCGGCGTCATCTGCGGCTGACGGCCCGCGCCGAAGAACAGCGCCAGTGCGACGGCGGCCACCACCGCGGCGATGCCGTACTGCACCGCCGCCAGCCGGCGGGTGGCCGCCTGGCTCCTGCCGGTTGCGACGGACGTGATCATCACGCAGCTGCCGGCGGCGGCGGCGATGAGCGCCACCTGGCTCAGCGCATCGGAGATGTTCGGCCACCCCAACGCGGCGTCCACCAGGCGCGTCAACGGCGGCCAATTCAGCGCCGTGAGGACGGCCAGGCTTCCGAGCGCGACGATCATCGCGCTGCTGACCACCGACTGCCGGTTGACCAGCGCCCAGCCGATTCGCAGACCGGTGGCAAGCGCGAGCAGACCGGCGACGACCCAGACGATCAACCGAAGGCCTCACCGAGACGGACCTGAATCATCGAGGCCCGATCGCTGGGCAGCCGGCCGAGACGGTAGAGCAGCAGAGCGGCGAAATCCTCTGCCTCCTGCTCGACGTCCTCACCGCCGGGTCCCATGCAACCGGTCCGCTGATTGAGCATGTAACTGATGAGATCGTCACCGGCCACCTCGGCTGACGCCCGCGCGAGTTCGCTCACCGGTATCCCGTCGTGTCCGAGGATCAGGTGGCCCAGTTCATGAGCGACCGTGCGCTCGGCGGTCGGCAGGCCGCGCTGAATCAGGAACTCGTCGCGATCGCCGTACTGACGCCACTGCCCCGACACCCCCGGCGGCAGTTCGGCGCTACTGATCGCGATGGGACGGCCCCGGTCGACGCCGACCGCGGCCACCAGTCGCTCGATGGACACCGCGCCCTGATCGGGCGCCAGAGCCAGCACATCGCCGACCGCGTCGGTGACCCTGCGTGAGGGCGGCATGTCAGTGTCCTCCGGTCGTCATCGGTCCGTCGCTCACGGCAGGAACCGCGCCGTCCCGGCTGCGCGGAGGGCGAACCCGGCTTTGGCCTGGCGGTAACCCACGAAGCCGCCCAACCCACTCGCCGCAACCAGGCCGGCCACTCCGGGCAGCGCCGCAGCCGCGAGGTTGGAAAGGCTCGGCCGGGGTTGCGGCGCAGGCGATTGCGGCGGCGGCGGCGCCGGCACGGCGGGAGCCTTCGGCGGCTGAGGTGGCGGTGGCGGCAGCGGCGGCAGCGGCCCACCACGCGGGAGCACCCCGGCGCCCTGAACCGGCATCGGCCGGACGCCGGCCTGTGCTGCCGCGTCCGCCGCCGCGACCACCGACCCCGCGCACATCGCCACGTAGAGCACAGCCGCGGCGGCCACCGTCCGGTCGATCACCGTGCGGGACAAGCGGTTCACGAACAGTCCTCGGGGGCCGTGGGGTTTGCTGGTGCCGGGCAATTGTGGCATAGCCGCAGGTGGACCGGCGGCAACTTGGAACGGGCGATAGGGTTGGCGCGAACCCGACCCGGGAGGCCGTCACGATGGGACTGTTCGGAAAGCGCAAGAGCCGCGCCACCAAGCGCGCCGAAGCCCGCGCTCTGAAAGCCCGCGCGAAGATGGACGCCAAACTCGCCGCCAAGAACGAGCGCCGACGGATCGAAGCCGTCGAACGCTCCGAGAACAAGGCGATCAAAGCCCGACTCAAGAGTCAGCGCGATGCGGACCGGACCGCGGTCAAAGTCGCCGAAACGCAGTTGCGGACCGCGCGCGAGGGCAGGGTGCTGGCCCCGGCCCGGATCCGCCGCACTCTGACAGCGTCGCGGCTGCTGGCCCCCATGGTGGTACCGGTGGCCTACCGTGCGGCGATGGCCGCGCGCGGACTCATCGACGAACGGCGCGCACAGCGCCTCGGTGTTCCACTGACCGCGCTGGGGCAGTTCTCCGGTCAAGGTGGCCGATTGTCGGCCCGGATCACCGGAGCCGAGAGTTCGCTGCGCCAGATTGCCGGCGCCCATCCCAAGGATGCCGAGACCAAGCAGTTCGTCGCCGCCCTGACCGACCGGCTGACCGCGCTGTCGGCGGCGGTCACCGCCGCCGAGAACATGCCGCCGGCACGACGCCGAACCGCTCAGGCGTCCATCGCCGAGCAACTCGACGGCATCGAGGCCGACCTCCTGGCGCGGCTCGGCGTGGCCTGATGCGCACACTCCGCTATGTCGTGCTGCTACTGGCGGCACTGACCATGGGTGCGGCCCCGCCGGCTGCGGCCCACACCGTCCTGCTGTCCTCCGACCCGGCGGCCGGGGCGGTGCTGCAATCCGGCCCGCAGCGGGTCAGTGCGACGTTCAACGAGACCGTGCAACCCGCTTTCGCGGCGATGACCATCGTCGGCCCGGACGGCAATCTGTGGTCGGGCGGGGATCCTGAGGTCCGCGACGCGAACGTCAGCATCGGGATGCGGCCCACAGGACCGGCCGGGACCTACACGGTGAACTACCGCGTCACCTCGGATGACGGGCACGTGGTCACCGGATCCTGGTCGTTCACCGTCACATCGACCGGGGCCGGCTCCCCGGGGCCGGCGCCCTCCGGTGCCCCGGGAACGAAGCCTGACAGCCCCCCCAGCGGAAGCCCCAGCGG
>Ga0194052_1000313_pt1 | contig 32989 bp, 29 predicted proteins | sample SepL226m_MetaG_FD_160117 | JGI IMG/M metagenome (GOLD analysis project Ga0194052, IMG submission 160117) | Anoxic zone freshwater microbial communities from boreal shield lake in IISD Experimental Lakes Area, Ontario, Canada - Sep2016-L227-6m | ecosystem: Environmental > Aquatic > Freshwater >...
GAGAAAAGACTCCAGTTTTTCCAGAATGATTGATAGTTCGGTATGGTCGAAATGAATATTTTGCGGCATTAACAACAATTGCGAGTCAACATTGGAATAATTTGCCAGCATTTTATCAAAAATTATTCTTTCATGGGCGCGGTGCTGGTTGATAATCAGCAAACCGTCTCTGCCTTCTGCCAGCAGATATGCGTTATGCAACTGGCCGATGGCGCGGATACCGGTGATATGGGATGGGGCGGCAGGGGTAGGATGACTTTCTGCTGTCGGCATCTGGCGAATGTTTGATGGCATGACGTTAAGATGCGGTAATTCGTTTGTTGTGGTGATTGCCGGCAGTTCGTTATCAGTATTCCTGCGAAACGAGTCCGGGCTTGGCTGCCATGTTGACAGCGTCTTTGCCATATTAACGTCAGTCATCGCGTTTTTGACTGCTTTATGCACCGCGGAATGCATCTCGCCGTCACGATGAAACCGCACTTCCGCCTTTGCCGGGTGAACGTTCACATCGACTAACTCGGGATCCATGTAAATGCGGATTACCCCGACGGGGAATCGTTTCGGTTCTAAATGACCATCAAACGGCATTTCAAAGGCGTGGGTGAGGGTGCGGTTGATGATTCTTCTGCCATTTACAAAGAAAAGCTGCCCGCTGCGGTTTGGCCGGGAATGTTCCGGTTTGCCGGCAAATCCTTCAATCTTTATCCCGGGTATTTCAAGTTTTACCTTTGACATCGATTCGGCAACTTCGCGTCCCAGCCATGAAGATACTCTGCCTTCCATCTCTGCCACCGGACGGGATAATGATTCGCGTCCATTGACTATCAGTCGGAAATCTATTTTGTTGTGGCATAATGACAACGCGTTGATAATATCGGTTATCTGTCCGAGTTCTGTCTGGTCGGATTTTAGAAATTTCAGCCTTGCCGGAGTGTTGAAAAATAGCTGCCGCACTTCAATTCGCGTTCCCGCCGGGCAGCTTATATCTTCCATTTCTTCTATTTTCCCAGCGTTAATCATCAGGTTTACCCCCAGTTCCGCGTCGCGCAGGCGGGTGGTAATATGCATATTGCTGATAGATGATATCGACGGCATCGCCTCACCGCGAAAACCAAGGGTGCGGATGGAAAATAAATCATCTGCGGTAGAAATTTTGCTGGTGGCATGTCTCTGCAGCGATAGTACTGCATCTTCTGCCGACATTCCTATGCCATCGTCCGTTACCGCAATAAGTTTTTTTCCGGCATCTTCAATTTCGATGATAATATGTGTACCGCCCGCATCAATAGAGTTTTCTACCAGTTCTTTTACTACTGATGCCGGCCGTTCGATAACTTCGCCAGCGGATATTTTATTAGCAATAGATTCTTCTAAAATCTGAATGGTCATGTAATTTATGCCTTTAATGTTATCAATGTTAATTCAGGCGGGCAGGAAAATCTAACCGGCACCCGGGTAGAGCCGACACCACGGCTGACATATAGCATGGCATCGCCAACTTCATGCAGTCCGCTGGAAAATTCCGCGGGCAGTGAAATATTATTGTAAAGTGCTTTGCCATCCGGCATGCATATTTGTCCGCCATGGGTATGGCCGGTCAATATCAGCTTGATTCTTTTATCAATTGGCCGGTTGATAATCTCCGGTGAATGTGCGAGTAAAATAACAGACGCGTTATCCGGCACTGGTGCCAGTGCAATCGGCAATATGTCGCGTTCGTGATGCGGGTCATCAACACCGGTAATCCACAATTCTTTGCCATTACGCTGCAGGCATAAAGAGTGGTTAACCAGTAATTTTATATGTTTTGTCCAACTTTTGCGGGTATCTTCGTTAATGCGATAATCTGCATTGCCAAGGATACCAACAGTTTTGCACCGTGCTGATAACGAGTCAAAAAGTTGGATCGCAGAATTCGACGACATGCTGGTGAAGCAATAATCGCCACCCAGGCATATTAAGTCTGGCTTGGCTTCGTCGCATTTTTGCAGGATTAAATCTATTTTGCTGGTATGCTGCCGCAGATGAGTATCGGTAATGAATAATAATTTAAAATCATCAAATTGAGTCGGCAAACCGGGCAATTTGACCTTTAAATCTGATAATTCAAGTTGTTTGCTATTTTTTAGTCCCTGCCACAGTGCTGCTGCTCCCACTGCTCCCGCCGCCAGTAACAGTACTTTTAACAAGCGATTGTCCATTCTTGTCCTCATTTTGCATATAAAATTTGCCAACAGCAAAGCCATCAGCGGATTTTAATTCACCTTTATTCCCGCGCCATCGCAATTCGCCGCGAATACCATCTCCGTCGTCATCACGCACTGTAATGCCGAAATTTATCAAGCCATTTGGTAAAATAACGCCAGGCAGTTCCGACACCGGGATAGCCGTTTCAATCCAGCACTTCGTCAAATATTCATCCGGCTTTTTGCCTTCCTCGACATTGGTTTTCTCGGTGTTTAGTATCGCGTGGGCGCGGACATATCCCAACAATGCGTCGGGTATTTCCTGATACTTATCATCTGCCAATTTAATATAAGTCGCTGTCGGATTTCCGCCAATTATTATTTCATAAGGTGCAGCAGGTGGATTACCAATAGGGTTTGAGGGTGCAATATATATAATTACAGTATCGCCAGCATCGGGATTTTCATTACTTCCGGGATGCCAGGAGTCGTCAATTATAAATGCGGATATGACGATATATCCTTTTTTCCATCCGATATTCACTGTTGCCGACAAATCGTCATCACTGGCGTAAATTACCGTTTTACCTGTTTTAATCCGCCAATTCCAACGATTAAGCGTTATCTTGCTGTTATCATTCCACTCATCAATTTTGCCATCTAATTTATTTTTTACCGGTGCAGGATGGATGATAAATGGATTTAAAGGCAGCGGCTTAGCGGCGTGACAGGCTATGACGGTAAAAATAGCTGCAATAGCGAATATCTTTTTCATTACATGCTGCGCAATCGCGCTATCCTTTCATCGATAGGCGGGTGTGTGCTGAACATAGAGTTTAACCATCCACCGTGGTCTTGCAGAGGATTGGATATATATAAATTAGCTGTAGCTTTGTTGGCTACTTCCAATGGATTGGTATCGCGTGATATTGCTTCCAACGCACCGGCAAGCCCTTCTGGGTAGCGGGTTAATTTAACGGCATGGGCATCTGCCAGGTATTCACGTTTTCGTGATACCGCTAATTGCATCAGTGTAGCAACAATAGGCGAAATAACTATTACGATCAGCGCGATGATAGCCAATATGCCGCCACCGCTGTCATTGCTGCTGCGCCTTCTGCCGCCACCAAAAAAACTTATTCTTATCAGCCAGTCGGATAACAGCACAATGGTGCCAACTAATATTGATGTGAGAGTTGCCAGCAAGATGTCGCGGTTCACTACATGGCTTAATTCATGAGCCAGAACGCCTTCTATCTGGTAGCGATCTAATTTATCCAGCAGTCCGGTAGTAACAGCAACTGCGGAATGTTCTAAATCGCGTCCGGTTGCAAAAGCATTTGGTGCTTCATCATCAATTATATACAAAGGCGGTATTGTTCCCAGACCAGCTGCAATGGTAAGGCCTTCCATAGTATTAAACAGCACCGGGAATTCTTCTTTTGTTGCCGGGCGCGCCTGCGACATGGAAAGTACTATCTTGTCAGAATTATAGTAGCTGGCATAAGTAGTAATGAAAGTGATAACCATGGCAATAATGGCTAAAGGTACTGCTAAATCACGATCAAAGTATACCCCTGCTGCCCAGATTAGACCAGTGAAAAATATAATGAAAACAATCATCAGGATCCAGGTGCCGGTTATATTTCCGGCAATCTGGTCTTGAAACAGCATAGGCTGTCTTATATGTGGCGGCGGCTGATAATTGTTGATATTTATCTCTCGACGCTCTGTATCTTGTACTTCTAATCCAAATTTAAAATCAGGCATTGCTTAAAATTTAACCTGTGGTACTTCGCGGTCGGCATCCACAACTTCAAAATATTTCTGTTCAGAAAATCCCCATGACGCTGCGAACATTACTGTTGGGAAAGTTTTAATGGATGCGTTGAAAACATTTACTGTGTCATTGTAATATTGTCGTGCGAATGCGATTTTTGATTCAGTTGCGGTTAATTCTTCCTGCAACTGCATGTAGCTGGCATTAGCTTTCAAGTCAGGATATGATTCTGAAAGGGCGAAAAGTGACTTTAAAGTGCCTGACAGCGTATTTTCTGCCTGCTGTTTGTCTTCGATAGTTGTAGCACTCATCGCCATATTTCTGGCTTGAATAACTTTTTCCAAGGTGCTGCTCTCGAAATTCGAGTAGCCTTTAACTGTTTCAATAAGGTTAGGAATCAAGTCATGTCGGCGTTTTAACTGGACATCAATTTGACTCCAGGCATTTCTTATCATTTCACGCAGGTTTACTAATCGGTTGTAAATACCGACAAACATAAAAATGATAATTACTACCAATGCGATAGCAACGATAAGTGGACCCCACATAATGCGCCTCCAGTTTCTTTTTATAGATTATATTACTCGCAAGCTGTATTGTCGATAATATCGCAACCACAATTTGAAGTTTCATGATTTATTTTGGGAATTTCTTTCTTTACCAGCGATTTTTTCCACATTCCAGAATAAAAGAATATCAGGCTAAGCACCGCGCTGACTGCGACACCAGCCACCATGGCTATCCAAATCCCGTGAATATCCCTATTGCGATGTGGCAGGAATGAAAACCACCAGTTGCCGGTGGAAAGCCCAGATAAATAATAGGCAAGCGGCACACGGACAACCCAAAGGCCAACTACGGTTGAAATAGTGGTTATCAGTGTCATACCGGCACCATTCATGACGCCGTTTGCGCTGAACATTATTGAATAAATCATATAGCTTATCGCCATTACCCGCAGATAATCCATTGCGTAATTCATTACTATTTGCGAGTCTGATTTTATGAATGGCATCAGCAATACATGCGGAAATAATGCTGCTGATAACGCGATAATAAGTGTGATTCCGCCGCTGATAATCATTCCCCAATAAAATGCTGTACCTGCCCGATTAAATTTCTCTATGCCGATATTTTGTCCGGCCACTGATGAAATAGCCATTCCCATTAACATAGCCGGCATGAATGCTATATTATCAATGGTCATCCCGGCACCAAATGCTGCTGAAGCATTTGTGCCGAATTGATTAATCATATAGGTCATCATCATAAATTGTGCGGAAACTAATATTTGCTGGAATGCTGATGGCAGTCCGATTTTAAATATCATTTTTGCGGTAGGCTTATCAAAACAGAATTTCAACCAGCTTGGCGATACCGGCGACTGTTTTCTTCTCATAAATAACGCCAGTGATATCAAACCACCGGACATTGTTATTAAAGTAGCATACATGGTTCCGTTGATTCCACATTTTGGTAGTCCAAACATGCCGAAAATAAGTATCGGGTCTAAAATAGCCGTTAAAACAAGAAAAATTGATTGGAAATATAAAGGTGATATAGTATCGCCAATACCGCGCAATAATGCGACCAGCAGGAACATGGTGAATTGAACAGGCATGGTTAAAAACAGCAGTTTTAAAAAGCCTTCGGTTTGCTGCATGATTTCCGGCGGGGTGTGGATTAATGTCAGCAATTCATGTGCAAATATAGTGCCAAGGACAGTAAGCACGATTGACATACCCAGAATGATCATCCATGAGGTATTTACAACTCTGCGAAGATCTTTTATCTGTTTTGCGCCGTAATATTGCGATACCAGGATAGACGATGCGATAGTCATGCCGTTAATTATCGCCATCATGATAAAAAATACCGGGAAGCTGTTAGTCACTGCTGCCATAGCATCAGGACCCAGAAAATGTCCAACCCAGATACGGTTAACGACCATATACATTGTTTGCAGCAAATTGCCCAACAACATCGGTAAAGCTATATGTAATAAGTTCCTCGGGATTGATCCGGTAGTAAAATCCTTGCCACCACCATGCGTTTTTTTCTCTTCTGTCATGGATTTATTATACCAATTTAGGTTTTTAAAAGATAGATGAAATTATTTGTTTTAAAGCTTGGTTATAGAGAAAAAATAAAGCGAAGAGCCATAAAATTGTGTATACTTTTCCTGAAAGAATGAAACAGGGGATTCGACATGGGTACAGATAATTCTATAGACTGGGAAGCGTTCGATTATACCGGCCCGGTTGAAATTGGCGATGGTTGTAATAATGGTGAACAAAACGATTGGGAAAACCCGGCGGTTTTTGCGCGAAATAAAGAATATCCCCATGCGACATTGATGCCGTATCCAAATGAGTTTCCTGCATTAGATGGTGACCGCTATGCATCATCATATTGTCAGATGTTGAATGGATTATGGAAGTTTTATTATGCGGCTAATCCTGCGGTAGTTCCAATTGATTTTTTAAAAGAATCATTTGATGTTAATAATTGGGATGACTTGCCGGTTCCAAGTCATTGGGAATTGCATGGTTATGGCATCCCTATTTATACCAATATTCAGTATCCAATTCCGGTTAATCCGCCATTTGTACCGCATGATGATAATCCGACCGGGTGTTATCGACGAAATTTCACTATTCCTGATGGATGGGATAATAAACAGGTTTTTCTGGTATTTGAAGGTGTAGAGTCGGCATTTTACCTTTGGGTGAATGGTAAACAAGTCGGTTACAGCCAGGGTAGCAGAAATCAGGCGGAGTTTAACATCACACAATATCTGCAGAAAGGTGAAAATGTCCTGGCAGTGCAAGTTTTTCGCTGGTCAGACGCGACATATATGGAAGACCAGGATATGTGGTGGATGAGTGGTATTTTTCGTGATGTTTACCTGTATGCTGCACCGCATATACACCTTCGTGATTTGGCAGTTCGCACGGTATTGGATGATCAGTATAAAGACGCTGATTTGCAAATAACTGCTAAAGTAAAGAGTTTTTCCAATCAGGTAGTTAATTGCCGGGTTGAATGTGAACTGCTTGATAATCAAAATACCCGGGTTTTTGTTGATGAAGTTAAAGCAAATGTTACTGATGAATTGACTGTAATAGTCTCACAACAGGTGAATAATCCTTTAAAATGGACGTCTGAAACACCCAATTTATATACTTTGCTGGTTACTACACGGGATGAAAATGATATTGTTTTGTCGGTTAACAGCGTTAAAGTGGGATTTCGCAAGGTTGAGATTAAAGACAGCCAACTTTTTATAAATGGGGTTGCAATCCGCTTGAAAGGTGTAAACCGTCACGAGTGGGATTGCGAACGCGGACGCAGCATTACTGAAGATGTCATGCGATATGATATAGAACTCATTAAACAACATAATTTTAACGCCGTCCGCACCTCGCATTATCCAAATCACCCGCGCTGGTATGAGTTATGTGATGAGTTAGGTTTGTATCTGATTGATGAAGCCGATCAGGAAAGCCATGGAATGTTTGATAAATTAAGCAATGATCCTGCCTGGTGTGAAGCCTATATTGACCGGGCGCAAAGACTGGTGGAAAGAGATAAAAATCATCCTTGTGTAATCATTTGGTCGCTTGGAAACGAGTCAGGTTATGGTCCCAATATTGATGCCATGGCGGAAACTATTCGCGAGATTGATAACACCAGGCCGATAAATTATTATCATGCTATGTCGGCACCGGTGGTAGATATGGTGGGTATGCATTATCCTACTTTGCAGAATATTGAAGATTTAGTGCAAAACGAGAAATCAGGACGTCCGATATTACTGGAAGAATATGCGTTGTCAATGGGAAACAGCACTGGTAATATGCAGGAATATCAGGATTTGATAGAATCACACCCTCGATTAATCGGCGGATTTATCTGGGAATGGATAGACCATGGCATTAAACGCGTAAATTCGGACGGTATCGTATGGCATGCCTACGGCGGTGATTTTGGCGATGTACCGAACGATGGCAATTATTGCCTCGATGGAATTGTCTCTTCAGACCGCACCCCGCAGCCTGCTTTGATAGATTTTAAGCATGTCATTCAACCTGCGAGATTTAAAGCAATAGATTTATTGCATGGCAAGGTGGAAGTCACTAATAAATATTACTTTACGAATCTAAATTTATTGGATATCCGTTGGGTATTACAAGCAGATGACAAGATATTGCAGGAAGGTATATTATCACCGGTTGAGATTCCGCCAGGTGAAAAAGGCACATTAACAATTCCTTATAACGTATCGGTCCCAATCGCCGGAGTGGAATATCGCCTAACTTTGAGTATTTGTTTGCGCGGTGAGGTTAATTGGGCTAAATCAGGTCTTGAAGTCGCCTGGGAACAGTTTACTTTGCCAATCAGCATTCCTGCTGAAATATTAGACTTAACTGTTATGCCGCCGGTAGTTGTTGTAGATAAAGATAATGCAATAATTGTTGTCGGTGAAGATTTTAAAATTATCTTTTGCCGTAATGTCGGCACCATGGTTTCATGGTTATACAAGAGACGGGAATTATTAAACCGTGGACCGATTTTGAACATTTGGCGTGCACCACTGGATAATGATGTGGCATTTGCCGATAGTTGGCGAAAGGCAGGATATGATAATTTGCAGATTACAAATGTCGATATGCAGAGCTGTCAACAGGATTCTTCATGTGTTGTAGTAAATGTTGAAACCTGTCAATCTGCTGATGACAATGTCATATTTATCAGTAAATATAACTATAAAATTTATGGGAATGGTGATATAGAAATATCTCATACTGTCATTCCAGCAGCAGGTTTGCCTACTTTGCCGCGATTGGGGACACAGTGGCAGATTCCAGCGGGATATGAAAAATTCACCTGGTATGGTCGCGGTCCCTGGGAAACAATGGCAGACAGAAAACTCGGGGCAAAAGTTGATTTGTATAGCGGCAGCGTAGATGAACAGCATGTACCATATACATTTCCACAGGAATGTGGGAATAAGACGGATGTACGCTGGGCAGCGCTTACCGACTCTACCGGTGCCGGGTTGCTGGTAGTAGCACAGTCATTGATGGAAGTTAGTGTTTCACATTATTCGACTGAAGATATGACAGATGCAACGCACACTTATGAATTGAAGCGCAGTGATGAAATTACATTGAATATAGATTGGCGTCAGGCCGGCACCGGCAACACCTGTCTGCGTGCTGAACGACTGCCACAATACCAGATACCCTCCAAACCAGTGAGTTACAGTATAATAATTCGACCATTGTCGGCTGGGGAGAATGATTTGATGAAATTGAGTATAATCAGCCTGTCAAAAGAATCAAAATAGATACAAACTGCGTATAAATCATATAATTCGCTTTTATTGCGAAAATAGTTTTTAGACATGATTAACATTTTTAATTGCTAAGCATAAAAGTCCTGTTAATCATGTTAATCCTGTCAAAAAAATAAAGCAAAGGAAAAATAATGACATCACCATATTTTGACACTAACAGCGAATATTTTCAGGAATATTTCGCGAAAGGGCAGGTATACCAGGACTATGTTGCTGCCGGTGAAGAACAGCAGATTGCAAATGTGAGAAATTATGAATCGCTGATTGCGCTTACTGATGAACAGAAAGCGCTCTTGGCAACCTATACCATGAAGATGAAAGTATTGGTATTAAGCGGTATCTGGTGCGGCGACTGCACGCGGCAAATACCGATGTTAAAAGTAATTGAAGAGGCATCCACACTAATTGAAATGCGTTATCTTGATAGCCGCACTTACCCGGAACTTCACGATAAACTACGCATTAACGGCGCATCAAAAGTACCGGTAGTGGTGGTATTTTCAGAGGATTTCTTTGAACTTGCCCGTTTTGGCGATCGCCATCTCAGCGTTTATCGCCGCAAAGCAGCCACTGAACTCGGACCAACCTGCGAAACCGGCTTTATTCCACCATCAGATGACGCGTTGGCGACAGAATTAAGCGAGTGGTGCAACTTTTTTGAGCGTTTGCAATTAATGTTAAAATTATCTCCAATGTTAAGAAAGAGATATGGAATATAATAAAAATAAGCGAAAATTATGTAATGAAAGCGTATTGTGAATTAATGACAAATAGATACAGTTTATATGTTAAACCTGATGATAAATTGCCTGTTTTAAAATCTGTAGTTGGTGGAATTGCAGCAGGGATTTCTGCTGATTATCCTGCAAGTGTGATATTGCCTTGCTGTAAAGATGTTCCTGCAATAGGTGGTGCTGTCATTCATCTGGCCGATAGCTCAACACCGGTAATATTTAACGGGAAGTGTGTTGGCGCATCTTGGGAAGATGGCAATATTCGCTGGACAGAAGTATCCGGTATATTACCGGATGATATAACTTTATCTCCAAAAGAACAGGCGGACTCTGCGCTCATAAATCTTGACCGCGCATTAGTCGCTGGCGGTTCTTCTTTTGATAATGTAGTGCGGACATGGTTCATAAATAACCGGATAAATGACTGGTATGGAGATTTTAATATTGCCCGCAACAATTTCTTTAAATCGCGTGGTGTATACGATAGGCTGGTGCCTGCATCAACCGGTGTCGGAGCACCCAACCATGCCGACGCGGCACTGATAGCAGCAGCTATTTCAGTCCAACCGTTAAACGATAATGTGAAGATATCAGCAATTCCATCGCCACTGCAATGTCCGGCGCCTGCGTATGGTTCATCATTCAGCCGCGCATTGGAAATTGAAAGTTCGCACGGACGAAGATTAACTATTTCCGGTACGGCATCTATTGAACCGGGTGGAGCAACTGTTTTTGCAGGTGATGTGCGCAAGCAGATAGAGCTGACCGGACTGGTGGTATTGGCAATATTAGAATCACGCGGAATGAGTTTTACCGATGTAAGCAGCGGAATTTGCTGGTGTGCGATACCAGAAGCAGTTCCGGCGTTTTATGACTGGGCACAGGCGGTCGGTTTCCCTGCCGAACGCTGCATGACGGCATCTGCCGATATTTGCCGGCCAGACTTGTTAATTGAATTAGAATTGGAAGCATGTAAGTAATATATCCGATTATTGTAGATGAATTTTTTGATAGGATTAACATGATTAACAAGATTGTTTTGGCTTCGCCAAAATAGTATTAAATCATGTTAATCATGTCAAAAATTAATTAATGATAGATTTACGACACTGATGCTTTGAATCCGGCTTCTTTCAATGCCTCTACCCATGGTGCCACATCTTCCGGGGTGGCTGCGGGAATATCTTCCGGCATGGGTGATTCTCCGCCCAGTCCAGACCATTTGCCTGTTCCCAACCGGTGATAAGGCATGAACTCAACCAGTGGCGCGGCAGGCAGGGAACGCAGGAAATCAAGCAAGCCGGCAAGGAATTCCGGTTCGGCGTTATACTGAGGAATCCAGGGAATACGCAGTATTATTTGCCAACCTTCAGCGACCATCTGCCGGATATTCGCCAGGGTTTGCACGTTAGATTGCCCGCAAATCTCTTTATGCCGGGCATCATCGGTATGTTTTATATCTACCAGCCAGCCATCTACCAGCGGTTTCAATTCCAGCATCTTTTTCCATGGAAATGAAGCGGTGGTTTCCACCATGGTATGCATGCCTTCTTCTTTTGCTTTTGCCAGCAGTTCCCTGGTAAATGCAAATTGCGCCAGCGGTTCACCGCCGGATAGTGTCATGCCGCCGCCGGATTGGGTGTAAAACGGCACATCGCGGCGGACAACCGCCAGAACTTCCTCAACTGTCTTGCTTTCACCGACTAATTCGATAGCAACGCTGGGGCAGGCATCGGCACACGCACCGCATTTAATGCAATCTTTCAATTCAATGTCATGAGAATCAGCGGTTACAGTATGGCCATGTTGTGGGCAAACGGTGACACAGCGACCGCAATGGGTGCACAACGCTATAGCAAGGCGTATTTGCGGCTGCGAAGTTAATCCTTCGGGATTGTGGCACCACCGGCAGCGAAAAGGACAGCCTTTCAAGAATACGGTTGTGCGAATCCCCGGCCCGTCATGCAGGGAAAACCGTTGAATATTAAAAACCATGCCGGTTAATGTCTTAGTCATTTCATCCCAACTTAATAATCGTCTGTATACCGGGCAAATTGTAGCAATCTTTATGATGATTGGAAATAGATAATTGAATATTTGAATTGATATTGAGATATTTATTAATAAAATGACTTGGTCGCTGACTTGGTCGTTTATGATTATATGGATATAATCCTCATTTAATTTGCATAAGTGAAGATTATATCCATATAAATTACTCAACCACCTATTCCGCCGGTTTGATATCCCGCATTGATTCGATGGTGCTTACGAAGATGTTGCCTTTTTCCATTCGGAATGGCGGGGTGGCGGGCAGGTATGGAGTACCGAGGAACGGTTTCAGTGTCCAGGCGAGTTGCGCGCCTACCAGGCAATATAGTATCAGCCAGGCGACCAGTACATTCTTTGTTTGATTATTTGCTTTTGGTTTTTCTTCGCCGTCATCCATTGCCTGCATACTCATCAGCCCTTCGGCAAGTATCTTTACCCCGAATAAACCGGAGATGATGAATATTATGGTATGCATAATTTTCATAAAGTGGTAATTGTCGGTGACGACGGTGAACAGCATTGAAATGGGGGCAAACACTAACAGGATGATGCTGGTTCCTGCCAGTGCGAAGAGCATCAGCGTCATTGACGGCAGAAAATGCAACTTCATTCCAATTGCCAGGTTGATGATATAAAGCGCAAATGCGCATACCAGCAGTGTTAATAAGAAGAGAAGCGGGATTTTAAGTGCCACCAGGAAAGGCAGCATCCAACCGCCGGCTTCTTTTAGCTGCGCGTCGGGAGCCAGTTCAATTTTCGTGTAACCTTTTTCTTTGCTTATTCCAATAACCTGGTAGGCATCAGAAGGATTGGTGGTGTTGAAACGGATAGTGGCTTCAGTAATTTTCGATGAGATGTCCAAACTGGTGTAAACGGCTTTGTTTTCTGTTGTCATTCCAGCGATGGTGCCTTTGATAGCCGGAGTATCTTTTGTTGTCAGTTCGAAATCACTAAAGAAATAGTCCGGGTGGATACACCGGAATGCTCCCATAACCGCGCCGTATATCGCGCTGGATATCAGAAAGAGCATGAGAAGCCGCATGCACAATTGGCGCAAATCTTTGCCTTCCCGCGCTGTGCGGTAAAGCGCGCTGCGGTCTCGCAACAGTTCGTCAATCATCTGGAAAAGTTTCATTTGGTTTCACTCCTTTTTGCCGGGCAATTTTAGATTTTAAAGATTAGACCATTAATTATTATTTATGTTTCATATCCCTTGAAATCATGCAGGAAATAGCTAAAACAAACGGAAAAGTTCATCATAGAAATATTGTCGAGGAGATTATAATGAAATATCGTGGTGTGGCTTATTATCCGGAGTATTGGCCGGAAGAACGATGGGTGGAAGATATTCGCCTGATGCGGGAAGCACACATAAATATGGTGCGGGTGGGGGAGTTCGCCTGGACAGCAATGGAACCGTCAGAGGGTAATTTTACTTTGGAATGGCTGCATAGATTGGTACAGCAGATGGGTGACGCGGGGATTAGTGTGATGCTATGCACTCCTACCGCTACACCGCCGGCATGGCTTGCCGACCAGTATCCGCATGCGATTTTGATGCAGCTTAACGGTGGACGGATGGAGCATGGCAGACGTCGGCACTATTGCCCGACCAGCCAGGTATTTCGCGCGCATTCGAGGCGGATAACTGATGTTATGAGCCGCGAGTTCTCCCATTATTCAAATGTGTTGTGGCAGCTTGATAACGAACTTGGACCGGAAAGCGGCGGGTGTTATTGCGATAATTGCCAGGCGCAGTATCGGCTGTGGCTGCAAAAGAAATATGGTACATTGGATGAACTTAATCGCCGCTGGGGAACCAGATTCTGGAGCGTAGATTACACCGATTGGGGACAGGTGCGGTTGGCGTATGGCGACATGTATTCGTCAATGAAACTGGACACCCAGCGATTCCGTTCGGATTGTTTTGTTGATTTCGCGCGGGAACAAACAAATATCATTCGCAAAAATCATCAATCTGCGGTAGTTACTACCAATGGCATGGGACCGATATTTGACCCGATAAATTATTACGATTTGTTTGCGGAGTTGGATTTTGCCCCGGACGATCTGTATTTCGATATCGCTACCATGGACGGCAACGCCATGGCAATGGATATTTACCGCAATTACAAAAAAGGTATCCCATTCTGGATTACTGAGACCGGCAGCGGTGCGTTGTCTGCTGATAAATGCCCCACCGCCGGGCAAGTGCGCTGCTGGGCATTTTCCGCATTAGCGCGTGGTTGCGCGGGATATAATATTTTCCGCTGGCGCACCTGTTTGTCCGGGCAGGAGCAGGAATTGCAGGGGGTAATCGAATATAGCGGGAAACCGCGAAGGCGATACCAGACAGTGAAGAATCTTTACACCGAACTGGAATCATTGTGGCCGCAATTTGAATCCGCACCGCTGCCGGTTTGTGATGTTGCCATTATTAATGATTATCAGTCGCTGTGGGCTTACCAGGCATCGCGGATAAATAATCATGTCAAATATGTCCAGCGGTTCCACGAAGTTTACAAGGCATTTTATGACCGCAATGTGCAGGTTGACGTGATCCCACCTGACCGTAATTTGAGCTGTTATAAGATAGTCGTTTTACCTTCGATGGTTATGGTAAGCGATGAGTTTGCGCAAAAACTGCGAGAGTTTGTACAGGCAGGCGGTACAGTATTCTCCATGCCGCAACTGGCATGGCGCGATGAAAATAATAATTACCTTCCGGCATGTGCACCAGGAGATATGAGCGATATATTCGGTTTTCATGCCGAAGGCGGCATGTACCTGCGTAATTTTACTGGTCCCGACCAGGCATTATGGGTTCCCAAGGAAAACTTTGCTGACGAAACCCCGGGAGTAAAAGCGCAGTTAGCAGGCAGCGAAGTGACTGATGCAGTTAATTCCTGGATGGAAGATATCGAGTTGGATGGCGGTGCTGCGCTGGGAAGATTTACCGACAATGATTTTGCAGATTCTCCGGTTATTGTAAAAAACAACTATGGCAAAGGTACGACATTGTATGCTGCCGCTTACCCGAGTATATCATTGCTGGGCAAATTAATTGACGAAACCCTTGCCAGTGCGGGGATAGTTGCCGGAATAGAAACGCCGGAATACGTCGAAGTGCTGCGTCGTGGTGAATATACTTTCGTCATCAATCATCGCGCAGAACCGGTTGTTGTGCCAATGCCGGCTGGAAAGGTGATAACAGGCGAGTATAAAGATGGTCATGTCATATTAGGCGCGCATGATTTGTGCTTGATGAAAAAGTAAATAGATAAATTTGAATGCTGAATTAGAAACCGAGCACTATTAACACAGTGTTCGGTTTTCTTTGTTAATTTAATGTCATTTATCAAATAGAGTGGATTAAATTTTAATATAAATTATCAGAGTCATGTTAAAACTGTAATATAATTTGATATAGTATAAAAACACATGAAATACTGCTATTTTTTTGATTTATAATGTGTATAATATGCTCATCTCTATTGATTGTTGAGTTTTATTATGACTACTGAATGTAAATATATTTTAGGCGATAAAGTAATATCTGCTGTATCAACGACACTAACGCCGTCACTCACCAAATTGCGTGACGATGTGCTGAGAATGCATCAGGGACCGCAGCCGATAATGGTGGAAAATATTTATAGCGATGCCCGGGCATGGGCTGCACATTCTGCTGATGAAGATTGGCTGTTGTGGCGTGGACGCCGCACCTTTGAGCGATTGCGGAATATGACAGTTACCGCAAATGCTGATGAATTGATTGTCGGTTTGCCTGCTTTTCGACATCCTACCGAAAACGACCAGGTATTTATTGAGGAAGCTAATAAAATATTGGCAACCATGCCGCCGTTTCCCGGCAGCGATACCGGGCATTTTCATCCTGATTATGAAAAATTGTTTAGCATCGGCATTCGCGGCATCCGCCAGCAGATTGATGAATATCGCAAGATTAATACCGATATCGAATCGCAAAACTTTTATGACTCCTGCAACCTTGCTCTTTATGGGTTGACGTCCTATATTAATAATATTGAAAGAATCTGCCGCGATAACGCGGAAGCCGGCAAAGACGGTAATTGGGCTGAATTAGCGGAGATTTGCGAATGGGTGTCATCCGAACCGCCGCGCACCTTTAAAGAAGCGATTCAACTGATGTTTTTCGCGACTATTGCGTTGTGGATTGGCGAGGATCATTATCTTACTACTCCCGGACGCATAGACCAGACTTTATGGCGATTTTATGTTGCTGATATAAAGGCAGATAGAATCACTCCGCAGGATGCGCTGGACCTTATTTGCGCTTTGTATATTCAGTTGAATAGATTATTATGGCCGGGTTCCGCTGTTTCCGTGCTTGTAGGCGGTCGCGATACTGATGGCAACGCAGTGGTTAATGACCTGACATACCTGGCATTAGCGGCGCGCAGGTTAACCTACCTGGTATACCCTACGGTAGCAATTGCCTGGCATACAGAAACGCCGGATGAGTTAATGAATTACGGTTGTGAAATACTTGCTTCCGGCATTGGCGACCCGGCGTTTTTTAATGATGAAATTATTGCCTTGGGGCTTCGCACTCACGGAGTATCAGTGCCGGATAGTTATAATTATATGAACTCAACTTGCGTGGAGATAAAGGTTTGCGGCGCGTCAAATATGTGGGTTGCCTCGCCATATTTCAATTGTCCGCAATCATTGTTGGATGTGATGGGGCAGGTTGCCGGGAATAAAATTAACGAACCGAAAAATTTCGGTGAATTATCAGAAAAAGTACGTTTAAATTTGGCTGCTAAAGTTGAAAAAGCGGCTCAGGAACATGATGAAAAATGGAGATTGCGCGCTGATAGGGGATGTTTTCCGTTAGCGAGCTGTTTCATCAGTGATTGCCTTGCAACAGGTCACGATTTTGACCGGGGTGGAGCACGGTACAACTGGGTAGAGAACTCATTTGTTGGACTGGCAAACCTTGCTGACAGTATGATGGCGATTAATGAACTTGTTTACGAAAATAAAGAGATGAGCCTGGCGGAGTTTTACGGGATATTGAAAGCTGATTTTGCCGATAATGAAGAGTTGCGAAAGCGAATTCGCGGTCGGCTGCCTGCCTATGGCAACGATGATGACCGCGTCGATGCTCTGGCAAACGAATGGGCGACATTTATCATGGATACTTCGGAAAGCCAGACGGTAGGCGGCCATCCTTATGTTCCGGGATTTTTCTGCTGGATAATGCACGGTGTATTGGGCAGCCAGACAATGGCGACGCCAGATGGCAGATACGCGGGACAACCGCTGGCAGATGGGGCAGGGGCGGCGCAGGGACGCGAACTGGTAGGTCCTACAGCGTCGGTACTATCCAGCACGAAATGGTGCCAACAGCGCGCGTTGGGCGGCGCGGTACATAACGCCAAGTTCCCGAAAACATTAATGAAAACGGCGCATGGCAAAACAGCACTGAAAAATGTAATAACCACCTTCCTGCAGCGCGGCGGATTTGAAATTCAGGTAAACGTAGTCGATGCCGATGTCCTGCGAAAAGCGCAGGCAAACCCGGAAGAATATGCGGACTTAGTGGTAAGGGTAGCAGGCTACTCCGACTATTTCATCCATCTCAGCAAGATAATGCAGGATGAAGTTATTACCCGGACTGAACATGAGTTGTAAAGAGAAAAGTATAATTTTATATTGTTGTAGAAATAATTTCGACTCCATTAGGAGTCAGATGTTTGTGGAACAAGTTTCAAAATAACATTACGACCCCATCCGTCGAAGTTGCATTGATAAGATATGTATAAGGATGAGAGCAATGCTGTGCACAGTAGAATTATTACTGTGAATAATAGCGGTTATTATAAATATACTACCCACTCCATGGTCAATGAATTACGAATCATCTTCATTTCTAAAAACTGAACACCGAAAACTAAAAACTTAACACCCTAACCCCTAACCCCTAACCCCTATTCCCCTTTTATGGCCTGCAATATACAATGCGAGTACGGTAGTCTTAACATATCATATTTTATTTCAGCTTGAACATTAGGGAAGTTTTGTTGGGCTATTTTTAGATATTCATCTTTAGTCCTGACATTTCCGCCACGGTCGTTTTTTAACAGCCAATGCGCCACTGGATGCTGTTTTACCTCGTAACAACCATCCATAGTGATAAATCTTCCGCCTGGTTTTAGTGCTAATAAACGCTGTGCTTCATCGTCTTCCAGGTGATGCAATACACCGATTGCAATTACTATATCAAAACTGTCCACTACCGAGAATGAGCTGACTGGTGAACAGATGAAGTTGCCGCAATCGCCAAATCGTTTTTTTGCGGCATTAATATATTCAATACTGATATCAAATCCGGTATATTTTATCGATGACGGTAAAAATGCTGCGATATCTGCCGGTTCGCATCCAATGTCTAAAATAGATTCATTACTCTTCGGCTTAATAATTTCATTAACCAGCCTATTGCCGCAATTTTTTGATATTAATGTAGTGAAACATCTATATATGCCCGGGAAATGCAGAATATTTTTTAACTTGTTTAAAATCATGCAATTATTATATCAAAATCACATGTGATTAATATTAAATTTTACTTCATCTTCATCAATTACTTGCTTTCAAAAAGTTTTATCAATAATATTTTTTATTTGTTGCGTTAGATTTTTGTTAAACAAGACAGAAAATGCTATACTTTCACGCGTTAATGTTTTTATATTTTCTCTACAACCTGTTATCATTAATTTTTAGTCCGATTTTATTTATCGTATATCTGATAAATGCTATGACTCGCCATAACTTGATTAAAGGTACTTGGCAGCGTTTTGGGTTTATTGCTAAACGTCAAAATGCAAAAGATGTGCCATTATTTTGGCTGCATGCGGTATCAGTCGGCGAGACCATTGCTGCACGTGCGGTATGGCCGGAGATACAGAAAGCTTTGCCGGATTGGAAAATGGCGCACAGTACCTTTACAGATACCGGAATGGGTGAAGTAACAAAAGGTGTTGATAACAAGGGGATAATCTTCTATATGCCCTTTGATTTCTTCATTTGCGTGTGGATGGTATTTGCCAGGCTGCGTCCGCGATTATTAGTATTGATGGAAACAGAGTTATGGCCTAACTTGTTATTCATGGCAAAGATGTATGGCTGCAAATTAATGGTGGTTAATGGCAGAATTTCTGATGATACCGCGCGGGATGCCCGCATGGCGATATCGCTTTATCGCTGGATGACCAGCAGAGTGGATTTGTTCTGTATGCAATCACAGGAAGACGCTGCCAGAATTATCTCGTTAGGAGCATCGCCAGATAAAGTAAGAGTGACTGGTAATGTTAAGTTTGACCAGGCGATGGTATCAGTAACATTGGGTGAAGAAGCTATTTTGCGGAATAATTTGGGACTTAAACGCGATGAGCCTGTTCTGTTAGCTGGTTCTACGCATCCCGGTGAAGAAGAAATTGTCATGCAGGCATACCGGATAGTAAAAAAGAGCAACCCCGAGACCCGTCTTGTGATAGCTCCCCGGCATATTAACCGCGGCGCGGAAATTGAAGAATTGATAAAAGCACATGGCTTTGCCGCCGTACGGAAAACAAAGATTAATGAAGATTTTATCGTACCGCCGGATGCAGTGTTAATTCTGGATACAATTGGCGAGTTGGCGAAAGCATATTCAATGTGTACCGCCGCATTTGTAGGCGGCAGCCTGATAAATGTTGGCGGGCATAATATTTTAGAACCGATGGGATTAGGCAAGCCGGCTATATTTGGACCGCACATGAATAATTTCCGCGATATTACTATACTGGCATTGAATAACGGTGTTGGTTTTAAGGTGGAAAATGCAGAAGATTTAGCAGCACGCTGGTTGGAATTCCTGCAGAACCCGGATTATTGCAAAAAAATGGCAGATAAGACCGTTGAAGTTATCGATATTCATCGCGGCGCAGCGAAACGCTGTGCGGATGAAGCGGAAAAATTAGTAAGAATGTAGTTTTTGATCCGGACAAAATAATGGATATTAAACCTGAAATTCCAATATTATTTATATTCTTAACATTAAGAATTGTTCTACAATAGCAGATTTAATTTACTTGGGATATAACATCATTCAATTAACAATACGAGCTGATTTAGGTACAATATTTATTTTGTAAAGGCGGTCATTTTTATAATGGCCGCCTTTTTTTTGTATAATCTATTGCTATTGCTGATAAATAATGTCAAAATAGCGCAACATAAATTTAGGAGCATGATAAAATGCGACAGCCAGATTTTAACAATTTGTTAGCAGTATTAAGAAGAGATAAGCCATCTCGTCCGACACTTTTTGAGTTTTTTTTGAATGGTCCATTATATGCAAGATTAGCTGGCATGACCGGCAATGATAATTTCGACTGGAACTCTCTGGAGGGGCGCAAAACTGTGATGAAAGCGAATTTGAAAGCCGGGTACGATTATACTGTGATGCAGGGAGCACAATTTGGCTTTCCCGCGAAACAGGTACTCCATCAAAAAAGCCGGTCGATGAATGATACAGCAATTATCGTTGATCGCGAATCATTCGAATTATATGAATGGCCGGACCCGGAGAAATGCGATTATGGCATGGTTGATAAAATGGCTAAAGAATTGCCGGATGGTATGAAAATTATCATCTGGGGTCCGGGTGGTGTGTTGGAAAATGTAATGCAGTTATGCGGTTATGAAAATTTGTGTTTTATGATAGCTGACGACCCGGATTTAGTGCATGAAATTTTTGAGAATGTCGGCAGCAGATTTATTAAGTATTACGAATTATCAGTTAATCACGATGGGGTAGGAGCCGTCATTTCCAATGATGACTGGGGATTTAATACCCAGACCATGTTGGCTCCGGCGGAAATGCGTGAATATGTAATGCCTTGGCATAGAAAAATTGTTGAAACCATTCACGCGGCAGGAAAACCGGCAATCCTGCATTCATGCGGTAATTTAAAGTTGGTAATGGATGATATCATTGATGATTTAGGCTATCAGGGAAAACATTCGTATGAAGATAATATTCTGCCCGTCGAAGATGCCTATGAATTATGGGGAAGCCGCATTGCGATATTAGGCGGCATCGACCTTGATTTTGTATGCCGCAGTACTCCGGAAGAAGTGTATAAACGCAGCAAAGCAATGATTGAAAGATCCGCCGAACGCGGCGGGTATGCCCTGGGTACTGGAAATAGCGTGCCATATTACGTACCTGACGAAAATTACTTTGCAATGATAAAAGCAGCAAATGAAGAGTTTTCAATTTAAAAATAGAACAAATTTAACGGGATTGTGTCATATAAATCATGAATAGGATATTAATTAAATATTTCAGATATGCGGTGGTAATGCTGTTATTTACCATCGCTATTTTAATACACGCGGGCGGTGCTCCTGACTTAGATAATAATTTCAGCGAAGACCTTGATTCCGATATGTATGATTGTGCCGTAAATCTGACACATCCGGCAGGCGACCGGGCGATAAATGTAAAATTGTATCTTGAATGGCAAAGCGATCGCGATTGCATTCGTTTAGATATCTTAAATAATAATGTAACAATTAATTCGATTAAAGCTGGAACAATATTTAAAGCAGGAAGCTTGAAAATTAACAGCACGATAGAAAAAGAAAAAAATATTGAAGTAATTAAGTTCAGCATTCACCGCCGTGGTGAATCATTGGCGATATTTGATGCGGAAAGAATGCTGCTTAATTGCCAGGTTAATCATGCTCCCGGCAGTATTGGCCGATATGTAGCCGGCGGTGAAGGCACTATAGATATAAATGTAAACAAACTGGAACCAGTATTTTTTACTGACGATTTTATGCGCACAGCAGATGACCAGAATCAATGGAAAGTGGCATCTGGCGAATGGGAATTGCGCAGCGCGTGGGATGATGTGGTGAATAGCGCGACTACCATGGATAAAAAAGAGTATGCGCAGAATCCATTTGCCTGGGCAGGACGCGCAAAAGATGATAAAGCAGCGTTCTGTACCGCGGGACTGGATACCTGGGAAGACTATACCTTTTCAACATCTATATGCCCCGGCGGCGATGGTGCGGTTGGAATTGCTGCTAACGTATCCGGACAGAATTATTTGTTAGTCAAATGGTTGTCCGCGTCAACACAAAATGCAAATGCAAAGAAAATCACCCTGTTAAATGTAGCAGGTACTGCTCAAACCGAAATAAAGTCTGCCGACTTCGGCTATCTCCCCGGTCAGTGGTATCGTCTTTCTATAATCTCCAACCTTTCCGGCGTTCGTGTGTTAATAGATGGTCACGAAGTGCTTTCTTCGCCGCCGGTATTTCCTTCCCGTGGTGGTGTTGGTCTATATTGCGACGGCAAATCCGGTGCTGTTTTTGATGATGTTTCAGTAATTGGCAGCGGTATAAATGAAGATATCATTCATGAGTCGCAACAGGCAAAGATAAATGATAAGTTTAAACAAGATAATCGCGGGATGGCTGTTTGGGCAGCGGTGAAATCAGAATGGAAACCCGTACCCGGTGCACCTGGATATTTAGCACATCGCAGCGAATTTTACGGCAGTCATTGGGTGGTAATGGGATTAAAAATTCCGGCGGAATCATTATCTGGGTCGCTTGATATTATTTTATCGGGCGATGGCAAGTCAATTGATAATGGTTATCGGTTGTCAGCGCGAATGGGAGCAGCTAAAGATATACCAGAGTTGGCGATTTATCGAAACGGACTTGTTGTCGCTACCGGGAAATTAGGAATTGAACCTGGCGAAGAATATAGTTTGAGATTTAAACGTCTAAAAAGCAAATTTATTTTCACCGTAGATGATGAAGTAAAAATAAGTTATGACGATGCTAATCCAATAAATGGTTTAAAACCGGCGTATCATGTTGATGGCGCATTTGCCGGTATTGGCGATGTGCTGGTAATGGGTGAAAACAATCTGGATTATGTGTTTACCGGCGCTCCTGCAGACTGGGTTAACGAAGGAACATGGGAAGCCACCACCCGCTGGTCGTGTGCACCGCAATGGTCATTTCTGGCTGGTTGGGGAGCAAGTGATGTAGCACTGTGGCACAAGAAGATATTCACCGGCGACCAATTGCTGCAGGCGTTTGTCGGCGTTAAAATGGAATACCCGTATCAGCGCGAAATTTATGATAACCGCTATCGCGACTTGGGAATTACAATTTGCGGTGATGGTAAAAATCCGCGATCTGGATATTCGGCAATTTATGGAGCGGATTCAAAAGATGGCACAACTCAGAACGCCAGAACGATTTTATTGCGCAATGGTGTAGAAGTGGCGGAAAGTCCGGTGAGAATGCCGGGACGCGATACCGCACATAATAGCTGGTTTGATCTTGAATTACGCAAGCACGGAGCAACGGTTGAGTTTTGGCTGGGTGGTGTGCAGGTATTAACTTATACCGACCCGGCACCTATTGAAGGCGGCATTCCTGCGGTATGGACTAACGATAATGGCATATCAGTCGCACGGGTCAGGTTGAATTATGCAAATGCGCCGGTTGCCAGAAAAGATGTTCGCGTACAAATTGACCAGCCGGAATATGGCAACTGGATAAATATCGGCGAAACTATAAATATCAATTTCCCAAGATTATGTTCAACATCTGGCAGGCAGGTAAAACTGCAAATTAAAAAGCATACCGCCCCCGCAACAGAGGTAGACGATGTTATAAAGATAGTTGGCAATTCCATAGCGTTTACCCCAAAAGTTGTTGGAGACCACTGGTATGAAATTACCGGTATTGATGGTGATGTGATATCCGCGCCATTTAATTTGATTATAACTGCCTTTGATAAAACAAAGACCATTGATAATTCTCACGCGTTGTATCTTTACAATTTTGATACTGGAAAAGGAAACCGGGTATTTGATGTAAGTCCGATAACACCGGCATTAAATATAAATATTCCAACAAACGCCAAGGCAGATTGGTACAAAGGTGGATTGAGATTATCATCGTCAACGCCATTAGTTAGCATCGGTACAACGTCAAAATTGCAGGCAATTGAAAAAAGCAAACAGATGTCAGTTGAAATATGGTTCCTGCCTGACACATTGTATCCCAATAATGACTTGGCTGAGAAATGGTTTGGTGTTTTCTGCACCTCGCAAGTTTCACCTGATATGTCGATATTCAATTTTGGCCATCATTCCAACCGGGTGATAGCCGCAAATATGTATAGCAGAATGGTTGAAAATGGACAAACCACTGTCGGTCGGTGCAAAGTTGGTCTGCAGCATATTATGTATACCTGGAATGGCACACAAACATCGGTATATGTGAATGGCGTATATACCGGCGGGAATGCTAATATCGCCTGGATGCCCGAGCAGTGGAGTAAAGTAATCGCCACCTGGCCGCCGTTATTGATTGGCAATGATGTCAGCGGTCTGCATGGGATTATGGGTACATTTTACAGATTGGCAATTCACGACAAAGCATTTGAACCGATAGAAATTATGGATCGATATACAGCGGGACCATCAGTACGTTAACAATGCAAATAACCCGCCGAATGTGGTGATATTTCGATTGTTTTCAGGCGTTGTCTGTGTTTCGCTTAAATAATTGCCGCATACATCAAATTCAATCGCGGTAGTGATGCTTTCGTGGTAAGTATATCCAGTGATATTGCCGCAAAAGATACATTTCCCCAGGTTGATGTGGAAATGTTCGCGTATGGCTTCGCTTACTTGCTGTATCGTCATATTCGACTTCAAATCGATATATTTCAATGATGTTGTTCCATTGATTTCAGTTTTTACGTACAGGTATGGTTTGAAATCCATATACGCTGTTGTAGTTTGTGTTTGTTTCTGCATAACCTTCTCCTTATACTGCTGCTTTGCAGGGAATGAATTTATTTACTATCAGTTGAATAGCCGCAATGTCATCAACATAACAATGGTAAAGTTTATTTTGGGGTTTATCGAATAATTCGCAAGGAGTTTTCGCACAGACAGACCATTCTGCCGGCAATAGCAAGATAAGCAAAGTATTGTCATTGATGGCGTTTGTTTGCTGGTATTCCAGGTATGCTTCCCAAACATTGTGATTTATTACATTCGGGTCGATTATAAGTATGACCGCGTCGGAAAACAGCATATCCAGCATATTTTCCGGACGGCATATTACTGCATCGTTGTCTTCAGCGGTTTTAGTTATTTCCGCCGACAGTTCATCACAATTTGTGGATAGGATAATCTGCATTTTTGCACCCCTTTGTGTTTGATGAATATATTATTATCCAGCAGGGGTGCAACAATCTGTCACTTTAGTTTTTTGTTAAAAAATTATTTGTATTTATTTTCCATCGCTTTTATTTCTTTCTTAACGCTTTTTATCAGTTTATCCGGCGACACTACAACCGCCTTGCTGCCGAAAGACAACACCCAGCGGGTGACAGCTTCGAGTCCGTTCACCGACATTGCTAATTCGCAATCGCCATTGGGGAAATTGGTTATTTTTTGTGTTTTGTGCCAGATTCTTTCTCTTATATAATTGGCAGTTTTTTTCTCGAATTTAATTTTTACAGTTATTTCTTCGCCAGATATATTGCCAAATTTCTCTTCGATTTGCTTGTTAATTTCCTTCTGGTCCGGCTTCTCAAAATATTCCTGCAGCAGTTTAACTTCCTTAATCCTGCTGAATGCGAAATCACGTATCTCTTCTCTTTTATGGCAATACCCAAAGAAGTACCAGATGCCATCAAAATGGTAAATATGGTAAGGGTTTACTTTTCTTTCTGATGTTTCATCATTGATAAAGCTGTGATATTTAATTCTTACAGTCTGGTTTTTCTCAATTGCTGTTAAAATATCGGTAAAATAGATACTGTCATCAGCCCGATCTATCAATTCATTATTTTTTAACAGTGATACATTTTTAGAGATATTGTCGAATTTGCCACTGCTCGAAGCCTGCATTTCACGCATTTTATCCAAGGCGCCTTTGATAGCTTGCGAATACGGGGTGGTACGGAACATTTCTGATACCTGCATGGCTATCCCCAACGCTGCAACTTCTTTATCGTCAAATGTTTCCGGGGCAAGGTTGAATGCTTTTTCGTAATAATAGCCTTCTTCGCCTTTGGTGCGTGAAGTTTTCAGGGGTGCAAACATCTCTTCGCGCATCATTTTAATATCGCGTTTTATGGTGCGTTCGCCAACATTGCACATATCGGCAAGTTTCGTAATACTCGGTTTTCTGCCGGATGCGATTTCGGTGTGGATTTTAAATATTCTTGATACTTCTATGCGATGATTTGCCATTATTGACTCCTTGTTACCAACCGGTAATTTCTTTGAATGCTGCCCATCCTTCTTCAGGATAAAATTGATGGCCTTTATTGCCAATTATTAATTTGCAATTATCATCTGCTTCGGCAGAATTATAGATTTCTTCTATTATACTAAAATTCCGCTTAACTGCATCTATCGGAAATATTTCGTCGTTTTTCCCAGTGATGACAATTAATTTTCGCGGTGCTATCAGGCATGCCAGGTCACCCATTTCAAAATATTGCAGAATGCGCGGGATGTAATTATCGGCGCAATGGTTTATTGTTCCGATGGAATCAGTATATGTACAAACGCTGCATGAAGGCATCGCGGCAGTGATCCTGTGGTCTAAACAAGCGGCATAGTAAGTAATAGTACCCCCGCCGGAGTTTCCCATACAGCCAATGCGATTAGTATCAATTTCAGAGAAATAACTTAGCGTGTCTATCGCGCGGGATACATCAAAACAACGTTCGCCAATCATGGTGCGACCCAACAGTAGAGATACCATTGAAATATGAGAACAACCATGCGGATCGCCGCCGCGGTCATCGTTTCTTTCGCCAAAACAGCGTTGTTCAATCACCAGTGCGGCATATCCCTGTGCTACCGCCTGTAATGCAAAATCGCGTCCCCCTGCAATGGCTTCCTTATCTTCCGGGTTGCGCGCAATACCTAATGATATATGCATACCGGTGGTATGGCCTTGCAGGCAGATAACAACCGGGCATGGGGTAGGGGTATTATTGGGAATTAACAGGTAACATGGTACATCTGCCATTTCTTCGGCAGTGAAGATATAACGAATCTCACGGTATTCTTCGCCTCTTATCTCGTGTTCTATTCGAATATCCAATGGTTTATCAGTAGATATTTCACCAATTAATTCTCGAAATTTTGTGTTAACTTCGTTTTTCCAAATACTGAAATCTTCTTCTTGCCGATAACTCATAGTCAGCGGAGCAGATTGCATCAGATATTGCTGTTGTAAATTAGGATGAAAAAAATCCATAATTATCTCCCTTTTAGAATAGCGGGCAATTCTGTGATTGAGTGAATTATCATATCAGGAATCGCAACACTGTCTTTTGTCAGTCCTTCGTTTTTGTGGTCATTCCACACGGTAAAAATTCCCTGCTGCTGTGCGGCAAGGATATCAAAATGCAGGTTATCGCCAACCATCCACGTCTTTTTAGCTTCAACTCCGGTTATTTTCAGCGCATCTGCGTAAATGCGGTCATCCGGTTTGCCATATCCTATCTCACCTTCAACCAGAATGAAATCAAAGTAATCACGCAGGTTGAAGCGGTCTATTTTTGCGTTTTGCACGTTTGCCGCACCATTGGTAATCATTCCCAGCTTATAATTTGCAGAACGCAATTGTTTTATAGTTTCAATTGCGCCCGGGAATAGATCAATATACTCTTCATGCAAACGGGCGCGTTCTGTTGCCAATGTATTTGCGTATCGGTCATCGACAATTCCCAACTTTTTTAATGCCAGGGTAATAACTTCATATCTTGCCTGTCGCAAGTCAGCACGGCCGATACGGTGCCTTTCCAGGTCGCTCCAGTACCATTCTGCCATATCATGAATCTCATGTTTCAGTAATTCAGTATCGGGTATGGGCTGAATAGACGCGCAATTCGCAAATGCCTTTATCATGCTGGGTTCAATAGCCGCATGATATGCAAGAATAGTATCATCCAAGTCAAATATAATCAATTCAGGTACAATAATATCAGTAGTTTTCACATACGAATAATAACACAGTCGATTGACAATTGACAATTGACAATTGACAATTAGGGAAACTTTAAGAAATTGATATTGACACTCTTTAACTCTGTACTGAAAACTGAAAACCGAAAATTATCAGCTTTTATTTGCCGATATGGGTATATTTAATGTATTATTTGCCTGCATGATTCTTGATTTTAAAGATATTCGTGGAATGTTGCGTATAATAGCCTATGACCATCAGAATGGCATTGAAGCTACGCATGATTTTCATCATACCGAAAGGGTGGTTATGCTGGCTGTGCGTATCGCAAGAGATACCCCGGGAGCCAACCCGCAACTGGTGGAAATGGCAGCGTGGCTTCACGATATCGGCAGGTCAGTTCGTGATGACAGTCGCTCGCATGCATTGATATCGGCAGAAATGGCAGTGCCAGTATTGAATGATATCAATTTGACAGATGATGAGAAAGACGAAGTTTTAGAAGCAATAAAAGGTCACAGCTTTTCGGCAGGCAGCGCGCCAGTACGATTAACCGGGAAAATATTACAGGATGCGGATCGTTTAGACGCGATTGGTTCGGTAGGGATCGCCCGGACATTTGCCCTCAGCGAAGGCAGAATGTTGTATCATTCTAATGACCCATTTGTAGAGAATCGCGACCCGGATGACGAAAATTATATTTTGGACCATTTTTATGCGAAATTATTGAAATTACCTGAAAAAATGCACACTGAAGAAGCAAAACGGATGGCAAGTGAGCGTATAATGGTAATGCATGCATTTTTAGACGCACTGCGGTCAGAGTTGAATACCGCGGAAATTGAGACGGGAGAAAATAATGGTTGATCCATTTGATGATGTTGAAAAAAGAGAACCAACCGAACAGGTCATCGGCAGGTTTGTAGGCATATTAGTTTTTATCGCAGGTATAATATTGCTCAGTGCGACATTTTCTATCGCGTATAGAAGTTTTACAACCCCGGATTGGTTTTTGCCGGCGACTCTTTTGAACAACAAGAGTATGATTTCGCCGGAAAAGCTTTATTTGCCATTGGTTATTAAGCTGGTAATGCTTTTTGCCATGGGATATTTTGGTTCATTAATCGCTTCTCGCGGGGCGCAGTTCTTTATGTCTGCAAAGAAGGTCCATCACGATGAATCTGCTGGCAATTGACCAGGGAAATAGCCGAACCAAGTTTTGGGCAAAAACCGCAGACGGTGATATGAAATGGAGCTGCGTCAGCGGTGAAGAAAGCAGTTGTGCCGAATTAAAAATGTTGCAGCAAAATATGACAATTGCATTGTCTTCAGTAAATTTGCCGAATCGCGACAAATTGGTCTCATTATTAAAATACAATAAATTATTTATTCTATCTCAAACATCTCAAATTCCAATAAAAATCGCGTATAACAATATTGATCGTCTTGGCATTGACCGTATCATGGCTGCTATCGGCGCAATGCGCATCTGTAGAACTCCTGTAATAACAGTGTTGGCAGGTACCGCGACAGTGGTTGACCTGGTTAGTACCGATGGCACATATCGCGGTGGTTTCATTGCTCCAGGCATTTCATCGGCAGCAGAAGGTTTATACGCTGCCGCACCGGCACTTCCGCAGGTTGCGTTAACGGCAAATATCACTGTGCCGGGAACAACTCCGGAAGAATGTGTGCAGGCAGGGATAGTAGCCAGCGCAATCGGCGGGATAAAAGAGATGGTCTACCGGTTATCCGAGTTTGATAATATAGGAAACAATGTAATCGTTAGCGGCGGGTGGGGAAGGTTAGTAGCTGATTATGTAGGCGAAGGCGTTAATTTTGCGGAAGATCTGGTTTTGCAAGGTGTAATGTATACCCTCGAATGCATCTGCAATGATGCAAAAAGCGTATAATTAATATGAAAAAAATATTACTTCTTTTATTGATGATGATATCTTTCACCAGCGCATTTGCCGGGTCGGTAGTGCGTATTATTCCGTTAGAGAATACACCTGTTTACGCCGCATTGGAAGCATTAAATAACCTTGGGGCATTCATTCCACCAGGTGTGCAGGATTTTGCCGGTTTGCCCGAACGTAATGTATTATTAGTGAAGGCAGACAGTCAGGAAGCTGTTGATAATTTTATCAAATTTGTTAAAGTGATTGATACCAAAATGCAGTTAATTTCTGTAAAAGTAGATTTAATGAAAGTGCGAAAAACCGATATCGATAAAATAGAATTTAAACCGGCGGGTGGGGGATGGCTGCAGCCAAATTGCGACATTAGCGGTTTGTTGAAACCGGCAACCACTGCCAGCAGTGAGAAAAACAGCATATCTGTCCAGGTATTGAAGCCGGCAGGCGATGCGCCGACAAGCATCCACATGCCCAATGATATCCTGAACTTTGGCAATCTCACCATAACTTCAGCCGCAATTCTGAAAAATGGCGGTATAAATATAAGCATGGTTACCGACGGAAAAACAACAATCCCCACCGTCACATTATCTCCCGGCAAGACCATGGTACTGATGTCATTCAATGGCAATGAAAATAAAACCGGTACTACCGCGCAAAAGGCCAATGTAAACAGACAGGCGTCAGACAGCACACTGCAGATAGTCTTTGCCGTTACTGCTGTGGTTTTGGAGTGACCCCTCTAAATCTCCCCGAAGTGGAGACTTAGTGATGTTGCCCCGTTTTTATGGACAGTTTCTTAGGAGACGATCTGTTGTTCGTAGGTTTCGGGTGATCGATATCCTAATGTTGAATGGAGTCGTTTACGATTATACCATATTTCAATATATGCAAAAATCGTTAGCCGGGCATCAGCCCGGGTGCGAAAGTTCAAATCATGGAGCCACTCTACTTTCATTGAATGAAAGAATGATTCCATTGGAGCGTTATCCCAGCAGTTACCTTTTCTGCTCATGGATGGAATGATGCCGTGTTGTGCAAGCAGCGTCTGGTAGTCATTACTTGCATACTGGCTGCCGCGATCAGAATGGTGAATTAACCCGGCTGTCGGATTTCGATTGTTAAGAGCCGCTACGAGAGCATCGGATACCAGTAATTTATCTATACGTGATGACATAGACCAGCCAACTATCCGACGAGAAGCAAGATCCATAACAGCAGCAAGGTAAAGCCAACCTTCTCCTGTAGGTATGTAAGTTATATCATTTACCCACACCTGGTTAAGTGCGGTAGGAGAAAATTGACGATCAAGTATATTCATAGCAACAGGATAATTATGATTGGAATCCGTGGTACATTGACGTTTGCGGTGATGTTTTGAGACCATCTTGCCCAAGCGCATTATTCGAGCAACTCGATGCCTGCCACAAACTCTGCCTTGCTGACGTAAGGCGGCATATACACGTGGACTGCCGTAAGTATCTTTGCTGCCTTTATAAATAACCTCTATTTCATTTAATAACAAACCATCATCCTTCTCGCGAGTAGTGACTTTATTGCATAACCATACATAATAACCGCTACGCATAACTTCAAGAAGATGACACATCACTGAAACCGGATACTGCTTTGCATGATTACTAATAAACAGGTATCTCATCGCTGTGTCTCTGAAAAGATACCGATTGCTTTTTTTAATATATCGCGTTCCATTTCTGCACGAGCCAGAGCCTTACGCAATTTAATAATTTCTGGATTATCAGTAGCTATTTCATTCGTCGGCGCATCCGGTCCGAACTTAGCAATCCATACATATATTTTGCTCTTGGCAACACCAAGATCGCGAGCTACTTGAACTTTTGTTTTCTCGCCAGAAAGCGCCAGTCGAACAGCTTCTCTTTTAAAATCTTCGCTGTATTGTTTCCGAATCATGGGCAACCTCACTTTTATTAAGTATAATAGTCCCTTAACAGGGTGTCCATTAAAACGGGGGAAGATCATAGGTTGCTCTTTAGTTGGGAGAAACAGGTGACATGTTGAATGACATACTTTTGATTATTCTTACACTCCCCTCCTTTGGAGGTGTCGGGGGTGGTCGTGAATTGGTTATAAAACTCATGTTATATAAAATATCATTTATTAAAAAACATAGTTCATCATCCCCGTGTCTTTAATAAGACCATTCGCTTTTTCTGCTTCATCATCTGTTAAGGAAAGAAGTGCTTTACCGAAAATACCGCCTTTTAAATCCAGCATGAAAATACTGTGGTTATGCTGATTGATAAGCCCGGTGGCGAAATCGCTTCCAGCCATATCGCTGAGCATTGTCAAAGTTGTCATATTTTACCTTTTCCTGGAGATTATTCTCCCTGGGTAAGTCGAACCGGGCTGGAAAAACTGATGAGCAAAATTGCTCTTTCATCGCCGATGTTGCGCGCATTGTGCATAGTATTTGCCGGAACGCTGATTGTATCGCCAGGGTGCATTATTTCATCGCCGGTATTGCCGGTGTGGGAAATTGTTCCCTGCATTACATGCAGCACTTCTTCGCAGTTGGGGTGCAGGTGGCGAGGGTTTGCGCAACCAGATTTAATCTCACAAATGCCCACCGTCATAAACGAGGAATTACCAAGTTCTGCAGAGGCGTACCAGGTGAGTCGTCCCCATTCCTGCTCCAGCACTGTTGCATTTTTGCCTGCCATCATAGTAATTTTTGATATGATTTGTTGTGACATGTTTTTTGACCTTTTAAATGCCGGGTACAGCACGGATAAAGGTTAGCTTTTGTGACCTTCTATGAAACTGAAGTAGCTATTTGGTAAAATTGAGTTGCGTATCTCGCGCAGCTTCACCGACGTTGCCTTGGTGCTTCGAGCCCGTGT
>Ga0194052_1000315_pt1 | contig 32904 bp, 25 predicted proteins | sample SepL226m_MetaG_FD_160117 | JGI IMG/M metagenome (GOLD analysis project Ga0194052, IMG submission 160117) | Anoxic zone freshwater microbial communities from boreal shield lake in IISD Experimental Lakes Area, Ontario, Canada - Sep2016-L227-6m | ecosystem: Environmental > Aquatic > Freshwater >...
GTATAAAGAAGCAATTGTGATAAAATAATCACCTTTTGACGCAAATATATTGGGAGGTTACCGCTATTATTCATCCTTGAAGCACCACCGCTTTTGCGTTGTTGTGCTTCATTTTAAGCAAAATTACATTTGGGTTTTCATTATTTCCTGATACGCTTCAAGCGTCTTGTTGCGTACCTGAATTGTAAAGTCGAGAGCCATGAGAGAATGTTCCATGGCGATAATTGCTTTATGTGTATCATCAGTATTACCTGCCGCGACCTTGGTGGCCATTGAAGACGCGTTTTTCTGCAAGGCATCAACATTGTCGATTGCCTGGGTAACCTGATCTCCAAAACCTGCCGATTGCTGTTCATTTACAGCAGTCGGCGTATTGTCTGTTGCCGCAGGTTTGTTAATTGTCTGCGGTGAATACGAATTAAGGGGAAAATTACCTATTCTCATTACTGTTCACCCCCTGTTAACCCTTGCCGATATCAAGAGCTTTTCTTGTCATTGATTTTGATGCATTGATTGCTGTTACATTTGCTTCGTATGCCCGGGATGCTACCACCATATCAACCATTTCGGTAACAGCGTTAACATTTGGCATCTGAACATACCCTTCTTTTGATGCGTCAGGATGACCAGGATTATAAACCATTTTACCGGGAGTCTGATCCTGAACTACATCTTTTACATCTACACCACCGTCTTCATTAGCCTGAAAAACTGCGACTATGCGCTGGTATGCTTCACCAGGTTTTCCACCTGCTACACGAGTAGTTTCAGCATTCGCGATATTATTCGCAATAAGATCTAACCTTACCCGCTGAGCAGTCATCCCGGAAGCAGAAATATCAAGTGAATTCATTTATTTTCTCCTACTTTCTGCCTTCAGAAATTGCACTGCGGACACCACGGAATTCCATGGTTAAAAGTTGGGCAGCGGTTTCGAATTGCATTGAATTTTTCGCCAATTCAACAACTTCATGCTCTATATTTACATTATTGCCATTTTCTCGCCGCGGAGCATTTTCGTCGTTGTTAACTGAAGGAGTGACATTGCGAATATCAGCAATCATGTCGTCTGAAATACCATTTGTTTGATTCATAATATTGTTTAATTGATCCTCAAAAGATACTTCCTTTCGGGTATATCCGGGAGTTTCAACATTCGCAATATTATCTGCAACCACACGGTTTCTCGATACTGTACCATCAAGGACTTTTTCAAGCGACGCCATCTGCGGCGTTAACATCATATCACCCATTAAATCTCCCATCGAGTAATGTATACTCTGCCTTTAGAGATTTCATCCTTGATGATAATGCGGCATTTTATGCCTGTATGAAATGATTATACCATCATTCAAACAAAATTCAAGTACTTTTTTAAAAAAATACACAATATTTTACAATTAATTAAAACATTGCCTATTCTTAACCAATAATTAACAATCCTAACGCATAACAAACATGGAAAGACAAAACATAGACGAGATGAAATGAAGAAAAAAGATAGATATAAGAACATCCAGACACTTAACTTTATATAATCTATTCATTGCATCTGTTGCCGACAAGATTATATATAGTATTGCTATCGGTTGTCAAACACTATATATGGAGAAAAGATTAAGATTTGATTAAGAAAATCCAATCATTTAAGGTAGTTATTAAAAATTTGCCAGATGAATTAAATTTAAGGTATATTTTACTCAGTTATGCAAAACTTTTCTTTTTTACTTCACCCAATATCTGTTCGTAAAGATGTGGCGCGAAAATATCCTATCGCCAATTTTCTCCCGGAGAAATTTGTCGAATTCCTCATGTCAAATATGAAGCCTAAATATATCAGCCATATCACCGGCGTTAAATCAGCGACTGGCATCGAAACCGAAGGCTGGTTTGTTGGCTGCCCCCTTACCCCTCGACAATTCATGGAATTGCCAGTGGACTTTGTAACCGGAAAAATTACCGCATCCGCTCTTGCATGTCAAAATTTGGGAGCAAAGATTGTCGGGTTAGGCGCATATACCTCTATAGCGGGAGATGGCGGCATTACGGTTGCGAAAAATGTCGATATAGCAGTTACAACAGGAAACAGCTATACCTGTTTCACCGCCATTGAAGGCGCAAGAAAAGGCGCGCAACTGATGGGTGTTGATCCGCAGGATTGTGTGGTGGCAGTCATGGGTGCAACCGGCAGCATCGGCAGAGTTTCCGCTCAATTGCTGGCAGACTTCGGGGTATCAAAAATGATACTGCTGGGACGAGACAGCGCGCGCTTGCAAACTGTTGCTGATGAAATCCCCAGTACAAAAGTTGTTGTATCTACAGACCCTGATAATGATTTAATAGAAGCAGACATCATTATTACCGTTACCTCTGCGGTTGACGCAGTGATCCACCCACAGCACCTGAAACCAGGCGCAGTGGTTTGCGATGTTTCACGCCCTCGCGACGTGTCGGTAAGAGTTGCAAAAGAACGCAACGACGTATTAGTAATAGAAGGCGGTGTAGTCGCCGTCCCCGGCGATGTAGATTTCGGCTTAAACTTCGGTTTCCCGCCAAAAACCAGTTATGCCTGTATGGCAGAAACAATGATTTTATCTTTAGAAAACCGTTATGAATCATACAGCCTGGGCAAAGAACTGGAACTGGAAAAAGTGAAAGAAATCGGTCGACTCGCCACCAAACACGGTTTTAAATTAGCCGGTTTCCGCAGTTTTGAAAAACAAGTAAGCGAAGAAGATATCATGAAGATACGGGAACGGGCTGGAATAAAATAAGGCAATATAATTCACAATCTATTCACGACTATGTTATAAAGCATTGTAAAAAAAAGCCGGGAATATTAATCCCGGCTTTTACTTTTTTATCTTAAAGTTCACTGCTTCCCATCAGATATTTATCTACTTCACGGGCGGCGTCCCTGCCTTCGCGAATTGCCCATACTACCAGACTTTGTCCGCGACGCATATCACCAGCGGCAAATACACCCGGTACATTAGTTGAGTATTCGCCATAATTTGCCTGGGCATTGCTGCGCTGGTCGCGGGTAACGCCAAGATCGATTAACACTTTATCTTCCGGTCCCAGGAAACCCATTGCAATCAGCACTAACTGTGCCGGCCAAACCTGTTCAGAGCCGCGAATTTCACGCGGGTATAACCTGCCGTTGTCATCTTTCATCCATTCTACGCGCATGGTATGAAGTTCTTTCACATTGCCATTCTCATCGCCAATAAATTTCTTCGTGGTGATACAATATTCACGCGGGTCGCGACCATATTCTGCAATAGATTCTTCCTGACCGTAATCAACCTTCAGGGTGCGCGGCCATTGCGGCCACGGGTTGTCACTGGTTCGTTCTAACGACGGCATTGGCATTATTTCAAATTGAATTTGCGATTTGCAGCCATGACGTAATGAAGTTGCTACACAGTCGGTACCGGTATCGCCGCCGCCGATGATTATAACATCTTTGCCATCTGCTCTTACCTGTTCACCACCATCATCCAACAGGCATTTAGTGTTTTGCGATAAGAAATCAACGGCAAAATATATGCCATTCAAATCTCTGCCTTCAATTTTCAGGTCGCGAGGCTTGGTAGCACCGCCACACAAAACCACGGCATCAAATTCTTTTAATAATAATTCTGAAGGATAATCTTTACCGACTTCTGTGCTGGTGCGGAAAGTAATGCCTTCTGCTGCCATGATATCAACACGACGCTGAACGACAGCCTGCTTATCCAGCTTCATATTGGGAATACCATACATCAACAAGCCGCCGATACGATCAGCACGTTCAAACACCGTTACAGTGTGGCCAGCCTGATTCAACTGATCTGCGGCTGCCAAACCGGCAGGACCGCTGCCAACTACAGCTACTTTCTTCCCAGTACGCAACTGCGGAAGGTTCGGTTTGATCCAACCTTCTGCAAATGCTCGTTCAACAATGCTGACTTCAATATTCTTGATTGTCACTGCCGGATTATTCAACCCTAAAGTACAGGAGCCTTCACAAGGTGCAGGGCATACCCGTCCGGTAAACTCGGGGAAATTATTCGTTTTCAGCAATCTTTCGATAGCCATTTTCCATAAGCCGCGATAAATAAGGTCATTCCATTCTGGAATCAAATTATTCAACGGACAGCCGCTGGTCATACCTTCAAGCATAATGCCGCTGTGGCAGAATGGGATACCGCAATCCATACACCGGGCTGCCTGGTTCAGTAGTTTTTCTTCCGGCAAATGATGGTGAAATTCATCCCAATTATTAACACGCGCCAACGGTGACTCGTCCGTCGGTATTTCGCGTTCAAACTCTAAAAATCCGGTTGGTTTTGCCATGGTCATATTCTCCGTTATTAGTTCCCACCAACACGTGACAGGTCACGCTTGTTGTTCTCAAAAGCAGCCATTACAGCGTCATCACCGCTCAGACCTGCTTCACGCATTTTGTCCATGACAGCCAACATGCGTTTATAGTCAATCGGCATTACCCGAACAAATTTTGTTGATGTATTATTCCAATCATCAAGAATAGCTTTCGCTATATCACTGCCAGTATATTTCAGATGATTTTCTATCATGGTTTTCAATTCTACTAAATCATCTGGCAACAGACCTTCAATCTCTACCATTTGGGTATTGCAATGGTTGCTGAAAGTGCCATCTTTATCATATATATATGCTATACCACCAGACATGCCGGCGGCAAAGTTTCTACCTGTTGGACCAAGAACCGCTACACGACCGCCAGTCATATATTCGCATCCATGGTCGCCAACCGACTCAACGACGGCATTAACACCAGAATTGCGAACACAGAATCTTTCACCGGCGATACCGCGAATATATGCCTCACCGCTGGTTGCACCGTAAAATGCAACGTTGCCTATTACGATATTATCTTCAGCTACAATTCCTGCCGGTGGATAAACGATTATCTTACCACCAGATAACCCTTTGCCAATGTAGTCATTAGAATCGCCTTCCAGTTCCAGTGTCATGCCTTTCGGTATAAATGCACCGAAACTCTGACCGGCTGAACCATTAAACTTAATTTGAATGGTATCTTCCGGCAACCCTTCGCGGCCATATTTCCTGGCGATTTCACTGCCGGTGATAGTACCTACCACGCGGTTCACATTGCTGATATTCAATTCAGCTCTGACTTTTTCACCATTTTCAATAGCAGGCTTACAAATATCAAGCAGTTTCTTCACATCCAATGAGTTTTCAATGCCATGTTCCTGCGGAACCATACAGCAAACGCCGACTTCGTCGGATTCTTCTGGACGATACAAAATAGCATCTAAATTAACTGTATTTGCTTTCCAGTGTTCTAATGCATCTGTTAATTCCAACAAGTCGGAACGGCCAATCATTTCATTAATGGTGCGGAATCCGAGTTCTGCCATAATTTCACGAGCACTTTGTGCTATGTAATACATCATATTCACAACATGCTGCGGGTCGCCTTTGAAACACTTGCGCAGTTCTTTATTTTGTGTTGCAACACCTACCGGACAAGTATCCAACGAGCAGACGCGCATCATGACACAACCCAATGCTATCAATGGCAAAGTCGCAAAACCATATTCCTCAGCACCCAGCAGCGCGGCAATAACCACATCACGGCCGGTCATTAATTTTCCGTCAGTCTCTAACACCACACGGTCACGCAAATTATTCAGCACCAGGGTTTGATGAGTATCAGCAAGCCCGAGTTCCCATGGCAGACCAGCATGGCGGATGGATGAACGCGGTGATGAACCGGTACCACCATCATAACCCGATATTAAAATAACATCCGCATGCCCCTTCGCCACACCAGCGGCGATGGTACCGACGCCAACTTCTGCTACTAATTTCACGGATATGCGTGCGTCGCGGTTTGCATTTTTCAGGTCATGAATTAACTCTGCCAAGTCTTCGATTGAGTAAATATCATGGTGCGGTGGTGGTGAAATAAGTCCAACACCAGGGGTGGTATATCTTGTTTTTGCAACCCAGGGGTAAACCTTCGCGCCTGGCAATTGTCCGCCTTCGCCCGGTTTTGCTCCCTGTGCCATTTTTATCTGGATTTCTTTAGCATTTACCAGGTATTCAAGAGTAACTCCGAAACGCCCAGATGCAACTTGCTTAATAGCACTGCATCTGGAATCGCCATTCGCATCTGGAATAAACCGGCTGGGATTCTCGCCACCTTCACCGGTATTGCTCTTCCCGCCAATCCTGTTCATTGCAATTGCCAATGATTCATGGGCTTCCTGGCTGATAGAACCATAAGACATTGCGCCGGTCTTAAACCGCTTGCAAATTGATTCTACAGATTCTACTTCGTCGATAGGAATAGGATTGCTCTTTTTAAATTTCATCAAACCGCGCAGATTAATAGGACGGCTGCCTGGTTCATCCATCATCTTAGCAAACTTTTTAAATAACCCATAATCGCCATTCCGTACCGCAGTCTGGAACACGTAAATAGATTCAGGATTATACATGTGGATTTCACCGTCTGCACGCCACTGGTAATGACCACCTTCGCTGAGCGGAGAAATTGCAGACCGGGTTGGGAAACCGTGAACGTGACGGCGGCGTACTTCCTCTGCTATAATATCCAGACCAATACCGCCTATGCGTGATGGAGTATGGGTGAAATATTTTTCAATTACAGTTTTATTAACACCTAACGCTTCGAATATTTGTGCTCCGCAATAACTTTGAATAGTGCTGATGCCCATTTTAGTCATTGTTTTTGAAATGCCTTTTACCGCAGCTTTGCTGTAATTATAAACACCTTTTTCATATTTTGTGGTTTTCAATATTCCATTACGAATCATATCATCAATGGATTCATATACCATATACGGGTTAACCGCACTGGCACCGTATCCTATCAACAAGGCGAAATGATGAACTTCGCGTGGTTCGCCGCTTTCAACTACTAATCCAACGTGGGTACGTTTACCGGTGCGGATTAAATGATGATGCAGGCCGGCAGTTGCCAGTAATGATGGAATCGGGGCTTTTTCTGCTGATACATTTCTATCTGAGAGAATGATAATGTTAGTGCCGTTTGCAATAGCTTCATCGACTGCAGTAAAAATACCATCAAGTGCCGCTTCCAATGACTTTCCGCCGCCATTAACATCATACAGAATTGGTATTGTTATAGATGCAAAACCAGGCTTGTCGATGTGACGCAGTTTTTCTAATTCTTCATTTGTTAATACCGGAGATTTCACTTCAACCTGGCGGCAATTCATCGGTTCTGGATGCAGCAGGTTGCCTTCTGAACCTATCAGCGTGTTGGTAGCAGTAACGATTAACTCGCGAATACCGTCGATTGGCGGGTTTGTCACCTGGGCAAATAGTTGCTTGAAGTAATTAAATAGCAACTGCGGCTCATTTGCCAAAACAGCCAGCGGTGAGTCAATGCCCATCGCGCCAACCGGTTCAACGCCGTCACTCGCCATTGGGATAAGTATTTGTCTGATATCTTCATAGCTGAAACCAAAAACCTGTTGACGCTGCAGCACATTGTCATGGTCTGGCGCGTGTATTGTCGGTGGGTCTGGCAATTCATCAAGTGAAATTAAATATTTTTCCAGCCATTCACCATAAGGCTTTTCATTCGCATATTTTGCTTTTATTTCTTCATCGTCAATAATACGGCCTTCGGCAGTATCAATTAATAACATGCAACCTGGTTTCAAACGTCCTTTATATTCAACCATGTCATTGGGAATATCCAGCACGCCTACTTCTGACGCCATTACTACTACATCATCTTTCAATACATAATAGCGGGACGGACGAAGACCATTTCGGTCTAAAACCGCGCCAACCATGGTTCCATCGGTGAATGCGATAGATGCCGGGCCATCCCATGGTTCCATCAAACAACTGTGATATTCGTAAAACGCTTTGCGCTCTTTGCTCATCCCTTCGTGATTTTGCCACGGTTCCGGAATCATCATCATCATAGCAAGAGGCAAAGGCCGCCCGGCAAGATGCATGAACTCCAATGCGTTATCAAACATCGCCGAGTCAGAACCATCTTCATGAACAACCGGCAACACTTTTTTCAAGTCATCGCCGAATGTTTTTGATTCATACATGGACTCGCGGGTTCGCATCCAGTTCACATTACCGCGAATCGTGTTGATTTCGCCATTATGAATCAGGTATCTATTTGGATGTGCGCGTTCCCAACTGGGGAAGGTATTAGTAGAAAATCGGGAGTGAACTAAAGCGATAGCAGTATCTAAATCTTCATCGTGCAATTCGGGAAAATAAGTGCCAACTTGCTGTGGGGTAAGCATACCCTTGTAAACGATGGTACGACAAGATAAGCTGGTAAAATAAAATACATCGCCACCTGCGAACTTTTTGCCAAATCTGATATCATCTTCCGACCGTTTGCGGATTACATACAATTTGCGTTCAAATGCCATCTCATCTGTAATATTTGCAGACTTTCCAATGAATAGCTGCATCATATACGGTTCGCACTTTAATGCGGAAGCACCAATATTGCCATTCCAGGTTGGCACTTCACGCCAACCCAGTACTGTTTGACCTTCTTCAGCTACAATATCTTCAACATGTTTTTTACATGCTGCGCGCTGTTTCGGATCAAGCGGCATAAAGATCATACCAACGCCATATTCACCAACAGCAGGCAATTTACACCCGGCATTTTTTATAAAAAATTTATGAGGAATCTGCAACAATATTCCAGCACCGTCGCCGGTATCTGGCTCACAACCGCGGGCACCACGATGATCGATATTTATCAATACAGTTAATGCCTGTTCGATTATTTTATGACTGCGACTACCTTTAATATTAACAACAAAACCGACGCCACAGGCGTCGTGTTCAAAGCGCGAATCGTATAGTCCCTGAGCAGGGAAACCTTCTGCACTCATGCTTGTGCTCCAATAGTACTGCCGGAATATACCCTCGCAATTACAGCAGCAAATAATTTTAATAATAAGCCAATACGAACGAAAAACCTGCCCCTATGAAAGAACAGGTTCAATATCACTCATCTTACGGTAAACAGGATTATGTGACCAACATACCCCTAAATAATAGACCGTAAACCGGTTGGCCGGCCAAGCCACACCCCGGCGGGTCAATTTTATCAGAAAAAGATAAGAACTAGCAAGGAATTTGAGTTAAAAAAGAAATAATTCTACCTGCTGGCACGATTAATCTGCTGTATTCTAACTCCGATTGCAATTCAAAATACAAGAAGGAAACTTTGAACTCGTGATTTATACATTTAATTTAAATACTTGATTAGTTCTTCAACACACCTGATAGTGCACGACCCAATTCATATTGCAGGTATGGTTTTTTCATAAACAATTTAAGACCACTTACATACATGTGTTCCATTATTTTTTCATCAAAAGTACTGAATCCACTGGCAAGGATAACTTTCGCTTCCGGATTAATTGTTACGATTTTATAAAATGCTTCAACTCCATTCAGATTTGGCATTACCATATCCATTAATACCAGCGATATTTTCTGTGCGTTTTCTCTATATACCCGTACTCCATCTTCTCCGTCATTAGCTGTAATTACATTGTAACCTAAATCTTCCAGCATTAGCCGCACCGTCTCGCGAACAACATGTTCGTCATCAACGACTAAAATCAGCTTTTTATCTTTACCGAGACATTTACCTTTAGACATCATTTCCTCGCAGTGATAGATTATACTATTTTACCTACCATGAATTCAATACTCTACATTTCATTTCTCTAAACTTTTTATATACAATCAATCATAAAAGTACAAACATAAAACCAAAATATACTTTAAATATTTTATCAATAACACCAATTTCAAAGGTAATATTATCGGTTATCGCTTGGACAGGAACTGTTTAAATTTGTTATTATTATTATCATGAATTATCAACGCAACTGGCTGCCTGCTGTTATTAATCTATGTATAGTAATAACATTTTTCATTGTGGCAGTATCAAATATCATTGGTTTATTCAATCTCACTTATCTTGCAATGCTGGCTGTAACATTGCTAATCATTTTTCTTTGTTATAAATACAAAGAAAATATTTTTCATTCACTTCAGAAATATTTCAATTCACCTATATCCAGATGGGCAGTTCCAATCATGGTTTTATCATGTGCAGTTCCACGAATATTTTTAATGTATGCGATAAAGGTAACCCCTGTCAGTGACTCCCTGTTTTATCACAACATGGCTGCATCTTTAGCGATTGGTCGTGCTTATGCCGCACATTATGTCGCATTATTTCCGCATACCATCGGTTATCCGCTGGTATTGGCACAGTTTTACCGACTTTTTGGTTCAGATATTATGGTATCCCTGTGGGTAAATACTTTATTCACCTGCATTAGTATCGGACTATTTTATTTATTAGCACGAAGATATTTTAACGAGCAATATGCCATTGTTGCAGGATTCATCTGGGCTTTATGGCCATCACATATTATCACTGCCCCATTGGTAATAACTGAACCGCTGTTTGTCATGCTGATGCTGCTCGCGTTGCTGGTATTTACTGCTGTTGACTATCAGAAACTTGTCCAATTCTCTCCGCAACAATTTGGCATTTTATGCGGTGCAGGCGCGCTATTCTCTCTTTGCAATGCTGTCCGTCCATACGGACTGGTACTGCTGGCAGCAGGGGCAGCATTCCTCATCATCACTTTATGGCAGCAGCGCATTTTAAAAACAAACCGACTGCTTATATTATCTGGTTTTATTTCTTTTATATTGCTGCTTTTCAGTTATGCATTGGTATCGCGCGGCATTGCTATGGGGATAGATATTATTATTCAAACCCGTATTGCCCGTATGCCGTTGGGACATTCCCTAAATGTAGGGTTTAACCTTAATTCATTAGGCAGATGGAATACAAAAGATTCACTGCTGCTGGCGAAGGTTGAACAAGATATGCCGGTATTTGACGCTCAGAAGATACAGGATATACTAAGAGGGTACGCTTTTCAACGAATATACGCACAAGGAATACAAAACATTCCGCTCTTTTTAATTAAAACAGGAATTTTCTGGAGCCCGGAAGCGAATTACTATTCTTACCTTTACGATGACAACAAACAACTTTACCCAGGGTTTATAGATATCCGTCCACTTTTTCTCATCTTGCCATTTTTCACCAACCTGCTGGTAACTATAATGGCTATTATCGGCACCCGATGGATCAAGTCATTAACCGCGATAGAAACGTCCAGTTCACTGCTGTTTTTATCAATCGTAGTCTGTTGCTTCACCGCCTGCCACCTGCTGGTAGAAGTGCAGCATCGCTACAATTACCCCGCCAGCGCAATACTGCCAATATTCATTGTGTTTGGTTTGCGGGCTATCATGAATAATGGGGAGAAAATGGCGGATGAGAAGTAGATTAATGATATCATCTTAATATCAGCATTTATTTTCTTCAAATTCCGCTACTACCAATACGTCAATATTATTTGTTTCACGCATTATACGGGTAATGATGTTGCCACGCACTATTTCTTCCAGGCGGCTTTGAATTGATTGGCCGATTACAATATAAGTAACCTGATGCTCGCGAGCAAAGCGAACTATTGCCTTGGCAATTAATTCGCCTTCCAATTCAATCATTTCGCCACCGAGATTGCGGGTTAGTTCTGATAATTCCTGAAGAGCCGACTCTTCTTTTGCTGGTAGCAATGAACCTGGTATACGGACATAAACAACCCAAAATACAGCATTAAATCGTCGTGCGATAGTATATCCTCGCCGGATAAGTTTTGCTGATTCCATGTTGGGGGTGATACATATCATTAATCGTTCGTTAGTTCGCCATGATTCGCCAATGCACTGTTGATCCATATATTCGCGCATCTGCTCATCAACTTCTTCCGCTGTTTTCCGCAAGGCTAACTCGCGGAGTGCACTTAGATTACCCTGACGGAAAAAATTATTCAGCGCAGTAGGCACTTTTGCTAAGGCATAGATATCACCACGTTTTAAACGATTCAGCAAAGCAGAGGGAGTAAGGTCAATTAATACAACCTCGTATGCAGTGTCTATTATAGAATCAGGAAGCGTTTCACGTACAAGAACACCGGTTATTTCTTTTACTGTATCATTTAAACTTTCAAAATGCTGGACATTAACAGTAGAAATAACATTTATACCGGCGTCAATAATTTCCAAAACACTCTGCCAACGCTTGGCATGTTGAGTACCAGGAATATTAGTATGCGCCAATTCATCAACGAGTACCCATTCCGGTTTTCGTTCGATCACCGCGGCAGTATCCATCTCTTCAAAAGTACTGCCGCGATACTCAAGTATTTTTCGCGGGATCTGCTCAAGGCCTTCAGTCATTTTCGCAGTTTCAGTGCGTCCATGCGTTTCAACAATACCGATGACGACGTCTTCCCCACGGCTGACGCGCCGGCGAGCTTCAGCCAACATGGTATAAGTTTTTCCTACACCTGGAGCATAGCCAAGAAATATCTTATGCTTCCCTCGTTGTTTAACAGTCTGTGTTATTACCTGATCGCTCATTTACCCTCATCTAACGCACGGTTAAGTGACAATACATTTACGCGTGGCTCACCAAAAATTCCCCATTGCCGTAAAATAATTTGCTGTTCTATCAGAGTTCGCACCTTTAGTTCATCAATCCCGCGTGCCTTGGCAACACGAGGCATCTGAACATAAGCGTTGGCAATGGTAATATCCGGATCCAGACCGCTGCCGGAAGCTGTTACCATATCAACAGGAACGGCTGGTAAATTATTATATTCTTTTCTCATCTTTTCCACATCATCAGTGACTCGTGATATCAGTGCTTTACTGGTAGGTCCTAAATTAGAACCACCAGAAGATAATGCATCATATCCGCTGCCTGCCGCTGATAGACGCGAATGAAAATATTCAGGTTTGGTGAATGACTGTCCTATCAGAGATGAACCGCATATATTCTCACCATTGTATATCATACTGCCGCGAGCCTTTTCTGGGAATAACAATTGTGAAAATCCCCATACCAGCAGCGGGTAAATTGCTCCTGTTAACAATATTGTAAAGATAGACACACGTAGGGCCGTCATAAAATATCGAGACATATTATCTCTCCTTTATTATACCAAATGAAATGTCACCAGAATGACATCAATCAACTTAATTCCAATAAATGGCACCAGGATACCACCCAGACCATACACCAGTAAATTTCGCTGCAGTAGAGTCGCCGCACCCACAGGATGATATTCAACGCCTTTTAACGCTAACGGTATTAATGCAACAATAATCAAAGCATTGAATATAACAGCAGATAAAATTGCACTCTGCGGAGAATGCAAATGCATGACATTCAATGCCTGTAATACCGGATAAGCAACCATGAAAATCGCCGGAATAATCGCAAAATATTTGGCGATATCATTGGCAATACTGAAAGTAGTCAGTGAACCTCGTGTCATTAATAATTGTTTTCCAATTTCAACAATCTCAATAAGCTTGGTCGGATTAGAATCAAGGTCGATCATATTCCCTGCTTCCTTCGCTGCTATGGTGCCAGTATTCATCGCTACCCCAACATCAGCTTGTGCCAGCGCCGGAGCATCATTGGTGCCATCTCCTGCCATCGCCACCAGTTTTCCAAGTCGCTGTTCATTACGAATAAGCTCCATTTTAGCCTCTGGCGTTGCCTGCGCAAGGAAATCGTCCACTCCCGCCTCTTTTGCAATCACTGATGCCGTCAACGGGTTATCACCGGTTATCATTACAGTACGAATACCCATCGACCGCAACTGGTCAAAACGTTCGCGAATACCGCCTTTCACTATATCTTTAAGATGAATTACTCCCAGAACCTGGTTATTGCGCGCTACTACTAATGGAGTACCGCCTGCCATTGATACACGTTTTACCTGGCTATCCAACTCGGGTGGAATTATCCCGCCTTGTTCGCGAACCCAGTTTATAACAGCATCAGTAGCTCCTTTGCGAATTTTTTGTCCCTGCCAATCTATGCCGCTCATACGGGTAATAGCAGTGAAAGGTACAAAAAGCGCATCTTCATGAGTAAGATGACGGTCGCGGAATCCGAATTGTTTCGCCAAAACAACAATAGATCTTCCTTCTGGAGTTTCATCGCTTAATGATGCTAATTGTGCTGCATCAGCCAGGTCGTGTTCGGTAATTCCAGCTACCGGTAAAAATTCCGCCGCCTGTCGATTACCTAATGTGATTGTTCCTGTTTTATCAAGCAAAAGTGTATCCACATCCCCGGCTGCCTCTACTGCGCGTCCGGACATTGCCAACACATTATGCTGTACCAGTCGGTCCATTCCAGCGATGCCAATTGCAGATAGTAAACCACCAATAGTGGTTGGTATAAGACAAACCAGTAAGGCTATGAGAACTGATATTGGCACCGGGCTACCCGAATAAATAGCAAAAGGCTGCAATGTTACAACTACCAGCAGAAAGATGATTGTCAAACCAATTAATAAAATATCCAGTGCAATTTCATTTGGGGTCTTTTGCCGGGAAGCACCTTCTACTAAATTAATCATCCGGTCAAGGAAAGTTTTACCTGGTTCAGAAGTGATTTGTACTTTAATCTGGTCAGACAGAACTTTAGTACCACCAGTTACCGCGCTGCGGTCGCCGCCACTCTCACGAATTACCGGTGCAGATTCTCCGGTAATTGCCGATTCATCTACCGATGCAATTCCTTCTATCACTTCTCCATCACCCGGAATAATTTCACCGGTTGAAACGCAAACGACATCACCCTTTTTTAGTTGTGAAGCAATGATTTGCGTTATTCCACCATCTGCAACCAGGTTTGCCATCGTATCTGTCTTCATCTTGCGCAGCGAATCTGCCTGGGCTTTTCCTCTGCCTTCCGCCATAGCTTCAGCAAAATTGGCAAACAGCACCGTAAACCACAGCCAGGCTGCAATCTGCCATAAAAATCCGCATTCACTGCTGCCAGTTATTGATGACGCTACAGCATAATATGTGCTGATAACAGATCCGATTTCAACGACGAACATCACCGGATTATGCATCAATGTCCGCGGGTTAAGTTTGATAAATGATGCTCGAATTGCCTGTAATACTAAATGTGCTGAAGAACCTTTACGGCTATGAACCCGCGATTTCGATGGTGATTCTGCAGATGATTCATGTAAAATTTTATCTGGCATAATAATCTCTCCTTTTTACCAAAGTCGTCCTGCATGCATCAGGAAATGCTCTACAATCGGACCGAGAGCATAAGTAGGGAAAAATGTCAGTGCTCCAACAATAAGAATTACACCCACCAACAGGCCAACAAACATGCCACCCGTAGTTGGAAATGTTCCATTTGTAGCTGGCACAGTTTTTTTACTCACCAAACTACCGGCAATGGCCATCAACGGAATAATGGTAAGAAAACGTCCGATAAGCATCGCTAAGCCTATTGAAATATTATAAAAAGGCGTATTCGCATTTATACCAGCAAAAGCACTACCATTATTTCCGATAGCCGAGGTAAATGTATACAAAATCTCAGACAATCCATGCGGACCACTATTCAATAATCCTGCACGACCAGCCTGAGTCATTACAGCAATGGCACTTAAACCCAGAATACCAATAGCACTAATTAATATATACAACATCGCCAGTTTCATTTCTTTGGCTTCTACTTTTTTGCCTAAATATTCAGGTGTGCGTCCCACCATCAAACCAGCTATAAATACCGCTAACAATGCAAAGATGATAATACCAACAAAGCCGGCACCGACACCACCGAAGACTATTTCTCCCAGAGCAATGTTCAACATTGCCATGCCGCCAGCAAGCGGAGTATAACTATCATGCATACTGTTGACAGCACCGCATGACGCATCAGTTGTAATTGCAGCAAAAAGTGTCGAAGATGATATCCCAAAACGAACTTCTTTACCTTCCATGTTGCCACCTGCCTGAAATGCTGTTGCTGTTTGATCAACGCCAAGTTTTGTCAACATAGGATTTCCGGCTTGTTCAAAACCATTAATGACAGCAAATCCAGCCAGGAAAAGAACCATCATGGCACTAAAAAGCACCCAGCCTTGCTGCGATGCTTTAGCAAATCGTCCAAATGTATATGTTAATCCGGCAGGTATAATAAAAATCGCCAACATCTGTAAAAAGTTTGTTAATGGTGTAGGATTTTCATAAGGATGTGCTGAGTTTGCATTGAAAAATCCACCGCCATTTGTACCTATCATTTTAATGGCTTCCTGCGAGGCAACTGGTCCCTGCGGTATTATCTGATGCGCACCTTCCATAGTAACTGTATTTATATATGGCATAAAGTTTTGTATAACACCTTGCGATACCAGCACTAATGCAAACACCAATGATAACGGCAATAATACCCATAATATACTGCGAGTTAAGTCTACCCAGTAATTGCCAACTTCTTCAACAGAATGTCGTGTAAGACCACGAATCAACGCCATTGCAATTGCGATTCCAGTAGCAGCAGATACAAAATTTTGCCAGGCAAGTCCAACCATCTGGCTGAAATAACTCATCGTTTGTTCGCCAATGTAAGACTGCCAATTGGTATTAGTGACAAAACTAACAGCAGTATTAAAGGCCAGGTCTGGTCGCAATCCTGGCAAATGTTGAGGATTTAACGGCAGTATCCCTTGTAATCGCAATATCAGAAATAACAATATAACAGAGACAGTACTAAATCCCAGCATAGCCAGTGTATAGGATGTCCAGCGCATCTCGCGTTGCGGGTTAATGCCGCAAAACTGATAGATAATTCGCTCCAGAGGACGTAAAACAGGGTCAAGCCAAGTTTTTTCTCCTGCAAATACCCGCACCATATATCCGCCTATTAGAGGTGTCACCACAATAATGATTATTACCAATAATATTAATTGAATAAATCCCATTTCTAATTCCTCCCTTTAAAGCTTTTCCGGTCTGATTAGCGCATAACCGAGATATATAAATATCCCTAACGTAATGACGCCGATAATTACATATTCAGTTGTCATATTTTTCTCCTTAGATTAAAAACTCGTAAAACAAAGATAACAATAAAGAAACTGCCAATTAAATAATCCTCTCTTATTTCCAAAACAGTTGAACTAAAAATTGGCATTAAGTGGAAATGGATTAAGAACATTAAAATAACAGCAGGAATCCAGCAAAGGTAATATAAAACAATGCCTTCATTATGTCGAAACATATCAGGTGTAGGAAGACCACACCACAAAACAACTAAAGCAATAATAATCCAAATTATGCAAGCTATCATTATATCTACACTTTTTCTATAAATGCTGCATAGCGTGCAAATAACCAGAAAATCAATGCAACACCACATATAATAAGAACATCATACATCGGTCAACCTCCTCAAATAAATGAGTTTATATAAGGAATATACCGCTGCAGTGTTAAATGAGCGTGAAGCCAAAGATAGCAAGGTGTAAAGATTTTGTGAAGATTTGAAGTTTACTCAATTGACAAACGAAACCCAACGCCGGGTTCGGTAAGCAAGTATTGCGGCACTGTCGGGTCTTTTTCTATTTTTTTGCGCAAATGACTGATATGAACGCGTAGTGCCTGGGTATCGCCAGGTGCGTCATCTCCCCATACTTCATCAATAAGTTGATTGGAAGTGACAACACAATTAGCATTTCGTGCCAAATATGCAAGGATGCCATATTCTAATGGCGTCAATGTGATATATTCACCGGCGCGAGTGACGATGCGACGAGTCAGGTCAATATCGACATCACCGAAATGAATAACCTTGGGTGCTGTGCTACGATTATTAACACGACGAAGCAAGGCTCGGATGCGCGCAAGAAGTTCGCTGGTGGAAAAAGGCTTTGTTAAATAATCATCTGCACCCAAATCAAGTGCCGCTACCTTATCAATATCTCTGCCTCGAACTGATAGAATTAATATCGGTCCGTGATACCATTCCCGCAACTCGCGGCAAACGTCTAACCCGCCAATGCCAGGCAATGATAAGTCAAGAATAACAAGATCCGGTGGTTGTTCTGCTGCTAAATCAAGTGCCTGTTCACCCGTTTCCGCCAAATGCACAACATAACCACGCGCAGTTAAAACTGAACGTAATGCACGGCGAATTTGCACGCTGTCATCAACAACAATAATAGAAACAGAACTATTTTTCATTATGAGTTTCCTTCTCCAGAAAACGGTAAAGCAATTACAAAACGGGCACCATGCGGTTGAACATCTTCAATCCACATTCTCCCCCCGTGATAACGAATAATCTCAGAGGTAATCGTAAGACCAAGACCAGTACCGGATGGCGCATGCGCCGAAGATGCGCCACGATAAAACTGTTCAAATACATGTTCGCGTTCTGCAATTGGTATTCCTTCTCCCTGGTCTTCTACCCAAAGACGAAACTCTTTTTGATTTGTTATGGCACCTATAGTGACAATAGTATCAACAGGAGAATATGCCAACGCATTTTCTACAAGATGCTGCAAAGCCTGCAATAACTGCTGAGAATCAACAAAAAGAGGCGGGAGATCAGGTGGAATTGTATAAGTAATCCGTTTACGTTCATTAATAGATAACTTGGCAATCAAAGTACCAACTAATTCACCAAACTCGCACCATTCACGCTGTGGCGACCAAGCATCTGCTTTAAGTCTTGAAAGGTCGATTAAAGCGCCAATCTGATCATTTAAACGATCAAGGTCTTCTTTTGCAGCAGATAACTCACCGCGAATTGTATCTGCATCCAATATAATATCATCTTCCAGTAAACTGGTAACCGTAGCCGTAACCGCAGCAAGCGGCGTTTTTAATTCATGCGAAACGGAAGAAACCAGGGTGCTTTTCATATTTTCAGCATCACGCAATGCTTCTATCTTTGCTGCCGCCATTTCTAATCTTTGCCGTTCTAAAAAAGTCGCCGCAAGATTAGCTATAGAAACGAGTAAACGGATATGATATAAGGTATATGGTTTGCCTGAAGGCAATGGACCGATATACAACACACCTTCAACGCGAGTGGTAGTTTGTAAAGGAAGAAAAATGTCAGTTCGCACAGCATCTGTCATAACAGAACTATGTGGAACAGATATAGGCCAACCTTTTACACCAAGTTGCGTTAAAGACGAAATATCCGGCAACCCGATAGCTTTATTTTGCCGATTAACCCATTCTGCCAATGAAATTATCGACCTATCAATATTTTCATCCGCTGGAAGAATCAGTAATTTACCGGAATCATCCGCAAGAAAAAGTATTGATTTATCTGTACCTGTAACCTGCTGAATTTCCTCAATTAACATTTCTGACATAGCATGAGTTGAAGCAACTGAAACCAGGTGAGCACTCAAACGATTAAGCAAAATTGTTTCTCGTTCGCGGGCAATGGCCATTTTCTCCCGGTCATGCATTCGCCCGGTTTGCAACCCCATTGCTATGCCTACTGCAAGAAACACCGCGAGAGATAACCAGTCTTTTACGTCATGAACTATTAAAGTATTATACGGCGGCAAAAAGAAATAATTCCAGGTAAGAAATGAAAGCAGCGAAGCTACCAAAGATGCCCGAAAACCAGCTAAAGCTGCAACAAGAACAATGATAAGCAAATACAGGAGTGCCCATTGCCCTTTAGCAAAAATATCGCGTCCAAGCAAAAACACACCCGTTGCAGCTAAAACGCATATAATAGCAAAGAAATACCCATATTTATCCCAACGTAAAAAAGCACCCCACATAACAGATAAAAGATAGCACTTTTGTTTTGTGATGTCTATTTATATTTTAAAATAATTATCCAATTACCAATTCATTTAACTAAAACAAAAAAGCTGGCAAGATTAATCTTGCCAGCCTTTTTTATCTATTTTTACTTCTTCGCTTTAATCTGCTTAATCAGTTCAGGTACAACTTCCAGCACGTCGCCGACGAAGCCGAAGTCTGCTACGTCGAATATTGGTGCGTGCGGGTCTCTGTTGATGGCGATGATGCAATCGGATGACTGCATACCAGCAAGGTGTTGTACAGCACCGCTGATACCACATGCGATATACAATTTTGGGCATACGGTTTTGCCGGTTTGTCCTACCTGGTGCGGATATGGCATCCAACCGCTGTCAACGGCAGCACGGGACGCGCCCACAGCACCACCCAGCAGGTCAGCCAGTTCTTCCAGAATCGCAAAGTTTTCCGGTTTGCCCATTCCACGGCCACCGCTGACAATTATGTCAGCATCAACGATATTTACTTTAGATGTCAGGTCAGCAATAAACTCGATGATATCAACCTTGGATGACATTAATTGTTCAACCGGGGTAACCTTGATGATTTCTGCATTTGCAACTTCACCCGGGTCCACAGCCTGCATCACTTTATGTCGTACTGTCGCCATTTGCGGACGGGTATACGGGCATAAAATGGTTGCCATAATGTTGCCGCCGAAAGCAGGACGGGTCTGGTAGAGCAAGCCGTCATCGGCACCGATTTCCAGACCAGTACAGTCAGCGGTAAGGCCAGTATAAACCTCTGTAGCAACACGGCTGAGGAAACTGCGTCCGGTAGTAGTGGCGCCGGCAAGGACGATTTCCGGTTTGTATGTGCGAATCATCTGCGCTAATACGCGGCCATAAGGCTCGGGACGATATCTTTCCAATTTCGGATGATCATACAGGTATACTTTATCAATCGGGTACTTGGCTAATTCATCACCCAGTTTATCAAGATCATGACCCAGCACCACAACGGCGAGTTCGCAACCGCGTTGATCGGCTAATTTGCGTCCGGCACCGATTAACTCCGGCACTACACCGGCGACTTTGCCTTCAGCTTGTTCGCCGAATACCCAGATGCCTTTATATTGGCTCAGGTCTTCACGTGCCTGTTTTTCGATTTCAATAACAATCGCTTTAAATTTGCATGCACTGACGCAGCTTCCGCAGTATGTGCATTTTTCTACCGCAATGGTGGCCAGTTTGCCTTCCATACTAACGGCAGCGGTCGGGCAGGCGCGTACGCAAGCCTTACACCCAACGCATTTATCAGAAATAACACGAATTGACATTTTAGCTCCTTAATTAATGCGTTATACAGTTACGCGCTCGCGTAGAATATCCAGCATTTTAGCTGCCAGATCAGTGGCGTCGCCGTCCCATTTTTCACCACCCGCTCGATGCTCAGGTGAAAATATCTTCATAACCTGGGTCGGACTACCTTTCAAACCGCATTTATCCGGGTCCAAGCCCAGACTTTCTGCAGTCCAAACTTCAATTTTAGCGTTTTTAGCTTTCATTTTACCGCGCAATGAAGGTGTGCGAGGTTCATTAATTTCTTTTACAACTGTAAATACAGCGGGCATTTGCACTTCGCAAACTTCATAGCCATCTTCCAACAAACGATGAACGCGGGCGCGTTTTACGTCTATTTCGTCGATTTTGCTAACGTAAGTTGCCAGCGCATATTCAGCATGTACGGTAATGCCAGGTCCGGTCTGGGCAGTATCGCCATCGATAGCCTGCATTCCGCAGAATACCAGTTCTGCTTCTAATTTTGTGATGCCAGCAGCCAACGCATACGACGTTGCCCAGGTGTCAGCACCGGCAAATGCGCGATCTGATAATAACACAGCATCATCAGCACCTAATGTAATCGCTTCACGCAATGCCTCATCAACCTGTGGCGGTCCCATTGATAAAACCGTTACACTCGACTCTATACCTGTCTCTGCTAATCGCTCTTTAACGCGAACTGCTTCTTCAAGGGCATACAGGTCAAACGGATTAATCTGCGACTCGACACCCTGACGTACCAGAGTATTGGTAACAGGGTCGATCTTTACATTGGTCGTTTGCGGCACCTGTTTGATGCACACGACAATTTTCATAAGGATCCTCCCGGCGGATAAGCACCGCCATTGCCATTAATGGCATAAAAATTACGGGGTTATTGTACATTTTTAACGCGAAGTTTACAATTACCGGGGCAATCCGCTATTATTTGCAGATAACAGGAAGCGAAATGACAACTAATTACACACAAAATGAACAGACTTGTTACCGACACCCTGACCGTATTACCGCAGTTTCGTGCGGTAAATGCGGCAAACCGCTATGTCCTGATTGTATAAATCACGGTCCTGTCGGCATACGCTGCATTGATTGCCTGCGTCCATCAAACGGTAGAGTTACCGGTATGCATGCCCCGGTAGCTGTTGATCAGGCGCGATGGGTAACATTAATTTTAGTAATTATTTTTGCTGGTATTATTGGAAAAATTTCAAGCATAATACCAATTATAAACTTTTCTGAAACCCTTAAGGCTTCTATCAGTATTCCTGGACCGAATTTGTTCATCAGCATGATAGCTGGATTTATTGTTGGATATATAATCTGGCGTATCGTTGGCAAAACCTGGAATTATTCTACCTTATGGCTTGCAATTATTTCCGGGGTGGCAATTCCGATTGCCGGTACAATTTTATCTATATTGCTCAGTCATAATGCTGCTGCAATATTCACCACCCTGACAGGCAATAACATGCAAATATTACATTTATGCATTCGTACAACAATTGCATCATTATTATCAGGCGGACTGGCAGCGTTAATGGCAACAAATCCGCGCAACATCGGATTATAAACATTAGTATTTCATAGCTGTTTCACATTAAAATACAATCAATTAAAATACTTTCCATAAACAAGTTTTTTTTGTAAATTTAGATGATATAATGTTTTCATCTTTTCTAATCGCAGTATAAGTCGCAGCAATGGCCCCTAAGCCGAGGATCCGGCAAAAAAAGGAAAAGGGGGGAAATTGTAATGTATAAAGGCAGTGAGTTAAAACCTCACCATGACTTTCCACGTATCCCTGAAGAGTCATCGTTGCTTCCGAGCAGCATTTTGTTAATCGTCACTGTATTACTTTTTATCATGATGGTAATGCTGGTAAAATGACTGTCCAAAGTGCGTTTGCATAAACCGGCATACACTTGATGTAAACCCGTTAATGCAGACCCCAGACCTGAAAACCGCCGCACCTTGCGGCGGTTTTCTCTTTTTTGTATAGTTAATAAAAAGAGGTGAATTATGGCTTTCAACGGATTAGGTATGAATTTAGGTAATTTGTCGCTATTGTCAAACGCACAAACACGGTCGATTTCAGCAGAGAATCCTACCGGTGATAAAGGTGCCGGCGGACGGCATGTTGACCCTAACCACGGACCTTCACGTGACCTTGGCACAGGTTGGAAAGTTCGTCCATGCACCCAGATTGCACCAGGTGAAACACTGATACTTGCCGATGTCGACGGTCCGGGGGCTATTCAGCAAATATGGATGACGCCTGCCGGTAATTACCGAAATACTATTTTACGTTTTTACTGGGACAATGAAGAAAACCCTTCTGTAGAAGTGCCGGTTGGAGATTTTTTCGCCAGTGCCTACACAAGTTTCAATACTTATGCACCCGTTAATTCATTACCAATCTGCGTAAATCCCGGCAATGCATTCAATTGCTATTGGGAGATGCCTTTCCGCAAACATTGTAAAATCACCATGGAAAATATCGATGCCACTCCAATGACTATTTTCTATCAAATTAATTACACATTGACAGAGATTCCTGCAGACGCCGCATATTTTCACGCACAATTTCGCCGCGTCAACCCGTTGCAATATAAAGATATTTATACCATTCTTGATGGAGTGCGCGGCCAGGGACATTATGTAGGCACCTACATGGCATGGCAGGTGAACAATAATGGCTGGTGGGGTGAAGGCGAAATTAAATTTTATATGGATGGCGATATCCCTGCCGGAAAATCAATCGAAGAAGCCGTTGCTGAATATGGTGGAGACAGCTTCCCCACTGTTTGCGGTACCGGAACAGAAGATTATTTCTGCGGATCATACAACTTCGAGAATAAAGCTACAAAGCAATACCAGGAATTCACCACTGCATACGCAGGAATGCCTCATGTTGTCCGCCCGGATGGGACATATCAATCCAACACCCGTTTCAGCCTTTACCGCTGGCATATCATGGATCCAATTCGTTTTCAGGATGACCTGGCAGTGACAATACAAGCACTCGGATGGCGAAGCGGTGGTCGTTACCTGCCCATGCAGGATGATATCGCGTCAGTGGCTTTCTGGTATCAAACAGAGCCGCATGTAAAATTCCCGGCTTTACCCGATAAAGATGGGTTGGAGATAATTTAAGAAAAATGTCGTAAAGACGCACGGCGTGCGTCTTTACCATAAAATTCATATTCGTAGAGACGCACGGCCGTGCGTCTCTACATTTTACTGAACCACCAGATCTGTGCTCCATTTTACGATATCAAGAGCTGGCACATCGGTTGTGCTTTCACGCAAGCCGGTTGGGTAGATGTCGTTGTATTGCTTTTCATCTGCAACACCATTTACCCCGCTTTCCCATCTTGCCGATATTCCCAGGTTTTGCATAACGAAAAAATCATTGCCTTGCGGTCCAAAAGCGTCAAAATCTTTCACAATATTAACCTGAGTAGGGAAAGTGATGTCATTCATGGTTATCCAGTTCATTTTTAAAATAGTAGGCGTTGTCAGGCTGATTGCACTGCTTTCCACCTCTACTCTTAATCCGTCGTTGCCTGATGTTACTTCACCAAGAAGCGGGTTGCCTACTAATTCATAACTCTGTCCATCAGCTCGCAGTCGAAACTGGCGAAATGAACCGCCTGTTTGTGGACTGTATTCAACATAAAAATTAGGACGAACTATATTCGCACCGGGAGCGACAGGGCCGAGAATACTCCATGCATCACCATACTTTGCAATATCCTGTGCGTTTGGTGCTATACCTACCGGAACCGGACCGATAGTCGGATCAGCAGTATTATCCAAAACTAAAAAATAATAACTCGACGGATCAATCTTGCCGCGGACATGCATTTCGCACCGCAATTTAAACGCACCTTTTGTTACCGGAGTCACAGAAGATGGATAGCGGGCACATCCGATTATGATTACCATCATCATTAAAAATATTATTGGATAATATATATACAATTTCTTCATCTATATTAATTATACCCTTTGCTGGTCAATGCAGGAAGTCATCTCAAATTACTTCGTATCTGTATAATGCAAAAGAAAATTTTCTGGGCAAGTTGATCACCGGTGAACCATCAGCAATAAAATCATGCCCCTGTCCGAGTAAGCATTCATATTTGATCTTACAATTCACCAAATCATGCAATTTGAATTGGCATTCCTGCTGATTATTAAATTCACGATATATTGCCAGGTAACTATAACCGTCATGAATTGACTGGAAACCTGTCCATTGTGTACCGTCTGGCTCGCTGCCGATTGGCAATATTATTCCGCTGTGAATATCAGCCTGGTATTCGCGGTATCTGCTTATCAGCGGTGATAAGTCCTTAATCAATTCTCCCATCTTCTGCGCTTCAAACCATCCCAACGGCTGCGCCATCATGGTGACGGCAAAGGCGTAATCAGCCGGTATGGCGGATGGACGCAACGGGTCTTCCAGTGAATATTTATCGGCATTCCGCAAAATATTCAAAAACTCTATCTGCAACAATTGCGCCGGTACATATTTTGACAGTTGCCACAGGTTGCGGAAGGTCCAGTGCGGATAATAATTTCCCCAATCGGTATAACGATTTTCGATGAATAAATTGCCATATTCGGTGCCGGTATGGTACCCCCAACGCCTGCCGCTGGTAACATCAAGGTTAAATCGCACTTCACCGTTTGTTGCGGCCACCACCCTGTCAAACATAGCACGCAGGTTTCTGTCTGCCCGCGCGTCCGGCATCACCACGCCATCAATCTTGAATATGCGTATGCCATATTTTTCGTACAAATCCACCAGTATCTTAGCGTCTTTTTCCCAATTCGCGTAGCTGTCGTTTTTGCTGGGGTTAAACCACAATCCCAGTTCTATCCCGTTTTCCCGGGCAAATTGTACTGCCGGCAGCAAACCTTGCGGGAATCGTTCTGGATGCGGCATCCAATAATCTTTTCTGCCGTCCCAGATATTTTCCAGCGACCCACCGCTGAACGCGCTGTTTGATGACTGGCCGTTTTGCCATCCATCATCCAACTGTAAATGCGACACGCCTAACCGCGCGCAATGTTTTATCTCTTCCATGATAAACTCTTCGCATATACGGCTGTCCTGTCCGCGATCGCCCCAGGTATTCACCAACACCATGTCATCGCGGGCGGCGTCAAATCGGCGATTGGCCGACTGGTACTGGCGCAGCGATTTCAACAATCCTTTCTCACCGGTACCCATACCAATTACCACGCTGTATCCGCACCGCCATTCAACTTCATCCAAATCCTCTATATCCATCCCAATTCCAACCGGGGTGATTTCGGTGCGGGAAACCATGAAGTCGGTGCCGCAATTCGCCTGCTGTACATCGCTGCAGGGTGATTCTTTTAATACAAATAGAGCATTGCCGGTCAGCACATCGGCAGCGAATAAAATATTGCCGTCATATTTATTTTTCGAGTTGTAGGGGATAAATGATTCTTCCCTGACTAAATTATTGCGCAGGTCGGTGATATCGCGAAACAATATTGCGCTGCATCGCAGGTGGCGCGGGTGAAACAGCAGTGATTCTATTCGGGGAGCGATTATATTCACCCCGATAATCTGGTGAGGAGATTCAATATTCTTCTGGTCGGCTTCCTTGAGCGCCTCTTTGCGCCATGGTGCTGGCGCCTTTCCCCGCAGATAAATCTCCGACTTTATCGCCGGACATCCGTCATACAGCCGGTACACTCGCCGTACCTGCAATGTGCCAATGGTGCAGGTTACCTGAACCGCCAGGTAACTGCTGCAAACCGGGGTGGCAGCGACTTCAAAAATCTCGCAACCGCCATTAATGGCATCACCCGCTATCCCAGGGAAAGACGCATCCGGCGTATTTCCATTAAATACCCAGCAATCGCCAGTAGCCAGGTTAGTCATCGAAATCGATATCAGGTTGCCGTTGTTGTAGTGAAAAACCCGTTCAACACTGCCGGTAGAGATAGTTAATACACCATCAGATAATTTAGCATTTGCTTTCATATCCATATATAATTTCGTAAATTGGCTGGTGTTCCTGCAAATATTCAATAATCATTTATTTCACATGATGTGGTAATTGCCAACCTTCATCATTTTAACGTATATTATCTGATGCTATGCCGCATCACCTTTGTCGGCAGTAACATTATTTTGCGAAGAACAGATAATTTGTGTCGTTTTGAATTGTATAAATTTACCAATACCTATCTTTATCAGGTTTAAAAAGTTCTATTTGACTTTATTCTCTAAATCTACACGATATATTATTACATAAGGTATTTCTTCTTTTCCATTTATTTTTTTTACATCTATTGCTGCATAATACATTTTTTTATCATCTGATGTAATATATGGTTGAATTAATGAATTTTCTAAATCTTTATTCAGAGTTTTACAATCAAGAATAAACCACTCTTGAGCTTTACCTTTAGAATCAATTCTTACAATATATTGGATTAACTTTTCATTATTTTGGATTGTCACCCAAATTCCATTTTCAGTTGCTTGACGTATGTCATTAACTAAACTTTGTTCTTTATTTGAAGCAAAAGGAAATTGAAGAGTTGTTATAATTTCTCTGTTAATATTATAAATATTAAGTTTTGAGATATTATCAGAATTATCAAACTGATAAAAATTGCCATTTTTATCAGAAATATACGAAGGAACAACCTTAATAAAATGTCTTTCAGAGTCAAGTAAACAATTCAATTCCTTACCACTTTTATTTTGGTAATTTATATAAACATTATCTGAATTATCCATATTAAATTCCAACCCCCACTGTTCTATCTTATAAGCAATTTCCTGAATATCATTTGCTGACATTGTATTACCAGGCATAATAAAGCGTTTCCAAATCATCTCTCCATTACTTAGTATATATTCACCTATCATCGAAGAAGTAGATTCTTTTGATTGGATACTAAGTAGAAATTTAACAGGCAATCTAAACTCTTTTTTAATATTCATGTTTTTTGAATGAACAATAAATGAACTAATAGAATCAGATGGTAATAATCGAGGTAAATTGTATTTTCGAATAAAATCTACATCTGTACGAATATTTATAATATTACCATTATTTAATATATATATATCTTCATCTGCCACTACAGCTAAATCATCGATCCCAGTAAAAGGAAAAGGATGCTCTTTAGGTCCTGGCCTATAAATAAATATACCATTTTTATCAGATTTACATTTTATTATAATTTTAGGTGATATTTTTATTTCTTTTTCTTTATCAAGACTATTTATATCAAATGTTAAATTCGATACCTCTTTTTCTTGAATTGAAAATATCTTATCAGAACATAAACATACAAATAATATGTAAAATGATAATCTTATAAATAATTTCATAATCTATCTCCAAATATTATTTTAGTCTAAAAACAGTTACAGTGTCATTAAAATGAAGATAAGATGCACTACATTTTTTAGCATCAATATATTTTTCTTCAACGAAATGTGCAGAAAATTCTTGATCATCTGTTGAAACTATATTAGAAGTACCACCACCTCTATATATAACAGTATGTTCATATTCGGTTGTACCATGAAATTTAATGAGTAATATATCACCTGATTCCATATTTGTTTTATCGATATTATTACCTGGTACATCTTTATGAATTAAAGTATATGTACCATCAACTGCTTTTAAATATAAACCTTGAGCATAACTATATTTTTCATTTTTACCTGAATCAGTTTTTCTCCAACCACTAATAGGTAGATCAGCACAATCCATACCGATCCAATTATCTGCTTGATAGTCGTTACCGCCCAAAATAGTTGCACAGCCATGATTTGTACCTACCATTTGTAAGAAATTTTTATTTGAAATATTATTTGAAGACCATGGCATTTTAAAAACTAATCTTCGAACAGAACTCAATATACCATTATCATCAATTGAACTTCGCCCGGGTGTTGATAATTCATTTAGATAATTACCATTATTAATCCATCTATAATGAATAGCCACTTTTATTCTTGTTACATTTGTTAAACTCTGACAAGAAAAACTTCTCTTCCAGTCTGTAGTAGTTGAAGATATGATTTTTTCCATATAAGTAGGGTGTACATCTACACTATAAACATATACATGATCTGTCATAGGGAAAACCTCTCGCCAGTCAAACTGAATACTTGACCAACCTTTGATATTTGGATTCCACTTTTTAACATCATAAATTATATTATCTATTTTAACTTTACTTGGCATACCGTTATCATCTAAATAACCACAATAATAACTATAATTATCAGTCTTTCTATATCTTGCTTTTATAACAACATATTCATTTACAACATCATCAAAATCTAAAACTTGTAAATTTGTATTAGAAGGAATATTTGTACCAATTCCATTAACTATGTATACACTTTTTATATCAGGATCTGCCCAAAATTCATATGAGTTCGAAGCAAACGATTCAGATTCAGAATATCCATACCCAAATAACTTTAAAGAATGAGTATCGTTATCAGGATTAATAAAATCATCATCTGTTTGGTTATCTTCACCATAATAAACTATTTGATGATTTCCTGGTAATAGTAAAGTATCATCACCCACTTTATCTTTATTAAATACTAATAAATTATTGGTATCCCATACTTTCATTAATAATTGAGAAATTGAATAATCTCCAACTAATGGTGTAATTGAATAATTAAAAGTAATGCTATTAATTAATGGGTCATCAGATAAAGGTATAAACCTTGTCTTATCACTTCCTGTAATCTCTATCTTAAAAACAGTTGCAATATCTTTACTTGTAGTTTTTTTACTTATTTGATTTACAAGACGTTCCACCTCTACAACATATTCATTATTACTCACTCCTGCGGGTAACGTTATATCTATTTCTTTCGTATATTTCAAAGTATTTGAAACTGGCATTGTGATTTCTAAAGGAGTATTTAAACCAGGACCTGTTACTTTTGCAGTTCCAACAACATTTCCAGTATTAGTTACTGTAACAGTTGCTTTAACAAGTCTTTGATTACCTGTAAATGAATAAACAGGATTTTTATCATTAAAAATCAAATTTACCAAATCAGAATCACTAATAGTAGCACCACCACAGAAAAACACCGTTAAACCATCAATATCACCATTTGCTGATAAGTAACAAGTGTTTGAATATTTGATTTCAATGGAATGTGTTTCACCACTTTTCCATGAACCATCAACAACTTTTAATGAATTATCTAAATCGGGGAGAGCCTGACCATGATCAAAACAATCAAACTTTGGAGTATCTTGACCATCAATAGTCACTGTTACACCATCATCAGATAATACAGCAATTATTAAATTATCATTGGTTGATGTAAATGAACCTTTAAATACATACCTGTCAGTTGTTGATGCACTGGGAAATTTAGTAACTAACGAATCAAGTTCTCCATTTGGTTTTATTTTACGTTTAAGATAATCACTTAAGACGGTCTTATCAGTATTAGTTATGGGATAATCTGGTAATACATCATTGTGAGTTATTCTTTGTACATCTTCGTTTATCATTGTACATTCTGTCAAAGGTCTTTCAGTTAATACTTCAACAGCCATCACTACATTAACACAGATTATTATCAATATCGACAGTAATAAAAACTTCAACTTTTTCATATTAATTCACCGCCTTGTTTAATTTGCTTTGAATATCATTTCTTAATTGTACAGCTCCGCTAATCATATTCGGTTCGGTCATGGCATCTAACTGGGCAAGTGCTTCAGTATACCTTGCATGTTGGAATTGATAATATGCATATTTAATTCGATAAGCATCAACGGTATTTGGATATTTAACTGTCAAGGTTATCAACAGGTCAAATGCCTTAACAATAGCCGCATCGTCATCAATCATTTTTGCGGCATCAAGTATTTCATTGGCAATATTTATTCTGCCATTGCTGCTGTTAAAATCATCAGATGCAAGCTTTATATTAGGTTGTATCATCCCTACCGCAATGCCAGCCGCAAGTTTATTATCTTTCAATATTAAATTAGCGCAGTTTAAAGATGCATAAGCGATAAGTATTCCTCGCTGGCCATCACCGGCTGTTTTGCTTTCCATCAACTGATCAGCGACAGAAATATGCCTGGTCAATAAGCGCAATATAGAACGTTCATCTTTGCATGCCTGGTATTGCAGGTTGCACATTTTGTAATCAATGTTATTTGTTGACATGGTGGTTCTTGTAACATTATTGCCTAATTTGGCATACAGGTAATCCAACACCGCGTCAGCATTGCGGGGGAAATCCGCGGCGTAAGCGCAGGATACACATAACAGCATTACCGCTAATAATAACTTTTTCATTTTCATATACTCCTATTTATTCCTTGGTTGTTCTGACAGATATTTTGTCATTTACAGTTTCATCGATTGATGAATATGCAGTTAATGCCACATCTATTATTGCTTCGTCTTTTATAGACGATGCTGGTGAAGCCTCGATACGGAAATTGAATGTCTTGCCAGCAGCAATTGTTGGGGTAGTAAGACCTTTTGAACTTAAAATGGCAAAATTAACAATATTATTATTCTCATCCATCATCTTCAATGTCCAACCATTCAAGCCGGTTGCCACACCTTTTATAATAAACGGAACAGCAATATCACCGCTATTTTTGACTTTAACATAGTAAGTATTTATTCGTCTGGACTTTGCAAAACCAGCAATCATCTGGTCGCCGGTAAACTGGTTATATCCAATCTCAGCGGTATTTTTATTTTCAGATGCGTAAATATCAGGTTTTGGCGGGTTAATTATTAATTCCCAATCTTTATCCCATGGAAAATCCGGGGTTATAGGTATAGGATTAGCAGATAGTTTAGCCCATACCGTACCATTTACCCGACTGTGAAAACCAGTGGCGATATCGCGTTTGCCGATGCCATTATAATACATCACAGAAACTTTAAAGTCTGAACCGGGATTAACTTCAACGCCATAACTGCAATATGCTATTTTAGTGCCATCAGGACTGAAAACCGGATCATAATTGCAATATCTGTTATCAGTTAATCGCGTCTCAACCCCTTTATCGTCTATAGTATAAATATCGGTGAATTTTTCAGAACGATGAAAAGCGATTAATTTGCCATCATAAGTAATATCCGGTGAACCGGCGTTTTTAGCAACTAATTTAGCGTTTGAACCATCATACTTGCAACGATAGGTATCTGGAGTTGTGCATTTAACACTGGTAGCATATAAAATATCGCCATTGTTTAATGTTTGCGTTGATGAAGGTTTCATGTCAAGTTTTCTGGAAAAACCTTTTGAAGCCAGGTTAATCTCCATCATCACCTTTTCATCATTCTCGCACATCAACACATTAATAGTTTTACCATTTTTGTTGAAGCGGGGATTTAAAAGCAAAGAACCCGAATAACCGGAAGCGGGATAAAGATTAACAAGACGACTGCCATCCGAGTTCATCATCTTAACAGCAGAGTTGCCGTAGGTCAAAGCTGATATAAATACGATTTTCGTGCCATCAGGACTGACACAAGGATTGCTCGCTCCTATCCCAGGCTCATTAGTAATCTGCGAGAGACCACTGCCATCCGGGTTAACAGCATAAATCTGCGTCCTGTTATAATTGTCCAGGGTAGAGAAAAGAATCTTATCTACATACCCGCCAGTAGCCATAATGGCTGACCCAAGAGAAAATAGAACCATTGCCGCCACAACCTGGCGTAAAAATACATTCATAAAACCTCCAGTTACGTC
>Ga0194052_1000320_pt1 | contig 32565 bp, 28 predicted proteins | sample SepL226m_MetaG_FD_160117 | JGI IMG/M metagenome (GOLD analysis project Ga0194052, IMG submission 160117) | Anoxic zone freshwater microbial communities from boreal shield lake in IISD Experimental Lakes Area, Ontario, Canada - Sep2016-L227-6m | ecosystem: Environmental > Aquatic > Freshwater >...
TGGTTGCAGCGCTTAGGAACTGATTCGACGGGTCGGCCGAGCCGAAGTCGCAGTGGAGATCAGATCCCGCAGGTGCAGGTTGACTTCAGCCGGGTGCTCAAGCATCGCGCAGTGACCGCCGGGAATCTCGACAAGCTCCATGAGGTTGGGTGCGGCGGCGGCAATCTTTCGGGCCTGGCTCATCGGCAGCAGCCGGTCCTTGGTGCTCCCGATTACCAGGGTCGGAACGGTCAGTCCGGTCAGGTCGATGTGCTCCGGGCCCATCTCCTCGACCAGAACCCGCGCCCACGCCCCCCGGCCGGCAGGCGGAGTGGCGGCGAACAGTTCGTGAAGAAAGCGCGAGATCGCCGGGTCGGCATCGGCGCCGACCGCCATCATCTGGATGAAGCGTCGGCTACCCGGTTGGGCGCCCCGGACCAGTGGTGCACCGCCGAGAGCGCGAATCATGTTGCGGGCGGCCACCACTCGGCCGCCGGCCAGTGCGGAGGGGACCCGCAGCAGCTTGATCTTCTCAAGCAGCTCACCTGTGGTCGTATTGATCAGAGCGACACCATCCGCGCGTTCGGCGACGCGGTCACGAAACCGATCCGACCATGCACTGATGGCGATTCCGCCCATCGAATGGCCGGCGATCACAGCCCGCTCGCCCGGCCGCAGCGTGGCGGCCAGCACCGCATCAAGGTCGGCGGCCAGGTGGTCGAGGCTGAACGATGACGGCGAGGGCACACCACTGCGGCCGTGGCCGCGGTGGTCATAGGCAATCACCCGGTGGTCGCGGGAGAGGTCATTGATCTGCTCATGCCAGGCCTGCAGCGAGCAGGTGATCCCATGGGCCAGCACAATCGGATAGCCGTCAGCGGGACCGAACACCTCGGTGTGCAACCGGGTGCCGTCGGCAGAGTGGACGATCATGGTTTTGCCGGGTGGCAGGGCGGGGCCCCTGACTGGCCCCTCGACGGCTGGCTGCACCGACATCGTCGCTCCTCGCCCGGGCGGCGACGGTGCCGCTCCGGCGCCGAGCGTAATCGCTCTTATGCTCCGTGGCCCGGATTTTGCGCTCGGCGGACACCGTGAGTCCCACCAGCCACAGGCGAACCATTATGTTCTGAAAAATCAGCATTCAGGGAAAACAAGCTGTCAGTGACTCGTTCGGACGTACCGTGCATTTGCTAGATTGTCGTGCGGCGAGTGTGTCGCATTCCGTCGAATCCATCCAGGTCGAATCCACCACAGGAGAACCCAAGATCATGAATACCAAGTTGGCCCGTACCGCGGCCGCGGCCAGTGGCATCGCCATCGCCACAGCATTCGTCGTGAGCTGCTCCCAGGCCAAGGAGGCCACCAAGGACATCGCTTCGAGCGCATCCAGCATCGGCTCCTCGGCCGCCAACGCGGCTGGCAGTGCCGCCAGCAGCGCCGCCAGTGCAGCCGGTACCGCCGCCAGCAGCGCCGCCAGTGCAGCCGGTACCGCCGCCAGCAGCGCGGCCAGTGCAGCCGGCAGTGCCGCCAGCAGCGTGGGCAGCGCCGCCTCCAGCGTGGTGTCCTCGGTGCTCAACGGTGCGCCCACCACGATGAACGTGCCCGGCGTGGGTGATGTGTCCATGGACGGGCCCACCGCTGCGGCATACGAGAAGTCCGGTGGCGCCTCAGCACTCGGTGCACCAACGGCGATGGCGGCGACGGTCGGTGATGGCACCATGCTGGCCTTCACCAACGGCACCATCTTCTCCTCGCCGTCGACCGGGGCACACCTCGTCCAGGGCGAGATCCTGAAGGCCTACACCGCACAGGGCGGCCCCGCCGGCAAGTTGGGCTTCCCGACCAGCGATGAGGCCGCGACCGGCGGCGGCTACAAGGTGACCGGCGGCGGCTGGGTCAGCGAGTTCCAGAACGGAACCATCACGTGGACGAACAACGGCAACGGTGCGTTCACCGAAACCATTACCCAGAAGTAAGTCCTTCCAGCGAACGACCCCCGAAGACTTCCTTCGGGGGTCGTTCGTATTTCGCGAGTTCATCCCGCTCATCGCAAGCTTGACGGGCGAGAGGTTCGACGACCAGATCTCGGCACCGGTGAGCTCGGATAGAGATACCCTCCTCCGGCTTTAGACCGGATCGAAACCCGACACCAACCAGCGATCGTCGACCTGATCCAGCGTGACTCGCACACTGGATGCGGTGCCACTGGGAGCGCCACCATCGATGGTGACGGTCTGATCGACAAATACCAGCGCGACAGCATGGTGCGCGGTGGCCGACACTGAGGCCGCAGCGGACACCTGCGCCATCGCCGTGATCTTCTTCTCCTTGGCACCGGGGATGACGACCTTGTTGATGAGGTCGGTGAAGGAGTCCAGGAAGGTTCCGGTCAGCCGATCCGTGGCCGAGCGAAGATCCTCCTCGACGCTGTCAGCCTTGTAACTCAGGATTGCCATCGTGGCGTCACGGGCGACGGCCACCGAATCGTTACGAGCGTTCTCGACCGCACGGTGCGACGAGTCCTGCCACCGCAGGATGCCCGCACCCGCACCCAGCACGACGACAAGGGCAGGCAGCACGCGGAACACGAAGAATCGCAACCTGCCGTCGCCCGTCAGCGACAACGGAGTGCCTGCCACGGTGTCGGCCACGGAGTCCTCGGACTCCGCGATGTCGACACCACCGTCGCTGTCGAAACCGCTGTCGGGTTCAGCGTCGAGGTTGGTGTTCTCGTCTGTCGTGGGCTGCTCGTCTGTCATGGCACGAAGTCCACTTTCGCGATCTTGCCGCCATCGTCGACCTTGCGGACCGTCAACCGCATTCGCCAATACCGCTTCGGCTGAGCGGCGACATCCGGTGTCGTCGTCGTCACCGTCACCGCCACCAGCACCTGGCCCTCGTCTCCGTTCACCGACTCCAGACCAGCCTCGGTGACCTCGCCCGTTGACTTGGACTGCGCCTTCTGAACGACCTCGATGAACGGCCCCGACCGATTCGAGAAGTCGGCGCGGAACTGGCCGGTTGCCAACTCCAGGATGCGCCTCACATCGACCCCGACATGCGCGTAATCGATGGTGGTGAGGTTCACCGCGCCCTGTTTACCGGTCTCGATGAACAGCTGACGCAGCTGGTTGGATTCGCGCACCTGGTAGGCCTGGTAGCCAAGCCACCCGCACAGCCCACCCAACGCCAGCACCAGGACGAGACCGATGATGGCGGCGATGTCGAGCGGCGAAGGCCCGCTCCGACGGTGCCCGGCTGTGACACCCTCGACGGCCATACCAGCTCCTTGCATCCGCACGGGTCATGCGACCCTGAGCCGAAAGGCTACCGCCGGGCATGAAGTTCACTCGTGACCACACCGACCCACTGCCGCGAGGGCCGTCGGGTCGCTAGAGTCAGCGTGCAGGATCACATCGTAGGGAGCCGCCCATGTCCAACGCTGCGGAGCGTGCAGAGCAACTGGCACTGATCTCGAGGTTGAAGGCGACCTATCCGGAGGTGCCGGAATGGCCGATGCCGGATCAGATGACCCATGACCACTTCCTTGCCTATATGAAGAACCCCCACGATGTGGGCGGCGAACTTGATGTTCCGGCGGCCTATGAGAACAAAGAGGAAGAGCAGTGGGAGCTGATGACCTACGTGCTCTGCGAGGTTCTCGGCATGCGCGGCATCTGGGTTTCCGAGGAGCGCCGCCGCATCGGCAATGTCGACGTGGGCCGCGCGGTCTATCTCGGTATCCCCTACTACACTCGCTGGCTGTGGTCGGTGGGCCGGTTGCTGCTGGAGAAGGGCTACCTCAGCTGGGGTGAACTGACCGACCGCCTAGCCGCGGTTCAGCACCGCTACGCCGGCGGGCTGGCCGGCCGGCTTCCGGATGCCCAACCGAAGTCCGAGGGCGACGGCTCGAAGGTCAAACGCAACGCCCATCACCTCGAGGCGGCCGGAATCGGCGATCCGCAGATCTTCGCCGGCAAGGCGGGTCCGGCGAAGTTCAAGGCCGGCGACCGGGTCCGGGTCCGGGAACTTCCGGCGCTGTTCTACACCCGCACACCGGAATACGTTCGCGGCGCCGAAGGCGTGATCGCCGAGGCCACCTATGAGAGTCCGGCGCCCGAGGACGAGACCTGGGACCGGCCCGACGCAAAGCCGGAGTGGTTCTACATCGTCCGGTTCAACCAGTCCGAACTGTGGGATTCCTACACCGGTCCGGCAATCGACACCCTGCAGACCGAGATCCCGGAGCGCTGGCTGGAAGCCGCCCGCTGAGGGCGAACGAGAAAGGTTTTCCCTGTGACTGAGCACGATCACGACCACGACCACGATCACGATCACGACCGCACCGTCAAACCGATGGTCGACGAGATTACCGACTTCGAGGTCCTCGAGATCGCACTGCGCGAGCTGTGCATCGAGAAGGGTCTCTTCACCGCCGCCGAACACCGGCTGTTCACCGAGTTCGCCGAGCAGATCGGCCCGACTCCGGCCGCCCGGCTGGTGGCACGCGCCTGGATGGATCCCGATTTCAAACGCCTCGCTCTCACCGACGCACTCGGCGCGAGCAAGCAGGTGGGTGTCGACTGGCTCGATCCCACCGGCTTCGGCACGCCCAGTGACTTCGTGGCGTTCAAGATTCTGGAGAACACCCCCACCGTGCACAACGTGATTGTCTGCGCGCTGTGCTCGTGTTACCCGCGGCCGATCCTCGGCAACTCCCCGGAGTGGTACCGCACACCGAACTACCGGCGCCGGATCGTGCGGTGGCCACGCCAGGTGCTCTCCGAGTTCGGTCTCGTGCTTCCCGATGACGTCGAAGTGCGGGTGGAAGATTCCAACCAGAAGCACCGTTTCATGGTCATGCCGTTGCGCCCCAAGGGCACTGACGGCTGGACCGAGGATCAGCTCGCCGAGATCACTACCCGGGACTGCCTCATCGGAGTCGCCCTGCCCACACCGGGAGTCACCACCAACATCATCACCAAGACCCGCCCGGCCGTCCGACCGATCGCGACCTGAGATGAGCACCGCAGGCGTGCCGCCGGAGAGTATCACCGTTGACACCCTCGAGGAGATTGTGCACCGCAATCAAACCTGGGCGGTGATGGCCGACAAGTACGGCGTGGAAAATCCGGTCCCGCCGTGGAAGACCAGTCTGGATGGTATGTGCGACGCCATCGACCGCTCCTGTGCCGGCGACGATCTGGGCTTCACCTTCAAAGACCGTCGCGACGAGGAGGACGTGCTGTCGGTGACCCGCTACGCCGACCTGCCGTACCCGGAGAATCAGCTTGTGGCCCTGGCGCATTCGCTGGTGGCCCGTGGTGTGATCGACGAAGAAGAACTCAAGTCCCGACTAACCAGCATCCGGAACAGACTCGAGTCATAGTCCGGAATCCATTATCTAACTGAGCAGGGCAAAATTGAGTGGCTGACTTCGAAGGCAGGCTCGCCTGTGTCATCGCAGCGAACGGAAAGATCGTGCGCGGGTACCGGATCGCGGAGTGCCCGCGGTTAGCATGAGATGCGGCTGCGGACCTATGACCAGAGCGGCAAACCGGCCGATCGCCTGTTCCACCTAGCCGTCTTCCGGGACTGAACCCACTGGCTTCACCTTCGTTGTCAGCTAAACGGAAACATCTTTCGATGTAGCCGCACGATGGCTCCAGTAGTCACCGATATCCTCCAGACTCTTGCCTTTTGTTTCGGGAAGTGCCCCAAGGAGGTAGAGCGCACCAGCGATGTTGAACACGGCGTAACTGAGCACGATGACGGGCAGACCGATGTTCTCTAGCAGCAGTGGGAAGGTCAGCGTAAACATGATGAGAAAAACGCTGTACATGCCGTAAGACAGGCTCGCGGCGGGTCCACGGATCGACAGCGGATACATCTCGTGGATCACGATCTCGCCTACCATCCCCACAGACAACCAGAACGTCGCACCCAAAACGACAAGGCAGCCGATCTCGCTCCACCGCGCCCACGCACTGACATGGTCCACGCTGTACAACACGGCGAAGGAAACAAGGCAGGCCGTCATCACGACCAGACCCGAGATCAGCAACGGCTTGCGTCCGGTGCGGTCGATGATGGTGGCCGAGACCAGTATCATCGTCAAGTTCACCACTGACAGCCCGAGCATCACGGCAAAGGCGAAGGTCCGCCCGCCGAAGCCGCTATCACTGAGGATCGTCGGCGCGTAGAACGCCACCATCTCCATGCCCGAGAATACGAGCAGCAACATGATTGCGAGCCCCACCAGTACCGGCGGCCGATATGCCGGCTGCCACAGTCGGGCCCACCCTCTCCGTTCGTCGTCGTGGTCCGACATCGCGTCGGGCTCGGTGGCGGTGATGAGGGCCAATTGCCGATCCGCCTCGGCTTCGCGCTCGCGGGTAACCTCCACCAGTCGCAGCAGCGAGCGCCGTGCCGCACCCAGCTGACCGGTAGCTGCCAACCAGCGCGGCGACTCGGGCAGTGGCAGCAGGGCCAACCCATAGACCGCGGCGGGTAGTGCAAACAGGCCGAACATCACCCGCCAGCCGTGGGTAGTGTGTTCCAACGCAAGGCCAGCACAGTAGGCCAGGATGTCACCCACACCCACGGCCACCGTGCTGAATGACAACATCCGGCCGCGGATCGCTGCCGGCGCCACTTCGGCGACATACAGCCCAATTGCCGCTCCAATGATACCCATCGCAACGCCAGCACCGATGCGGGCGACCAGCAACCAGCCCAGGGACGGGGACACCGCTGCACCGAAAGCGCTGGCGACGAACAACGCTGCCGTCGACATCAAGGCGTAGCGACGACCCACGCGATCCGACAGGGGGCCGGCAAGAAACGAGCCAATCATCAGGCCCACCACGATTGCGCTAGTTAGTACTCCCTGTTGGAACGCGCTGAGTTTCCAGTCATCAGTGATCAGGACGAGCGTGATCGCGGTAGCGCCCCAGTTGTATCCGGCGAGGACGCCGCCGAGAGCGGCCATGCCCGCGACCGAATAATTGACGAAGTTGGTTGAGCTGACCCGATTGGCTCGGGCGATGATGTAGCGGTTGATCGCGGCCAACGAGATCCCTTTGGTCTCGGGCAGGATGCGCCGAAATATCGCGAGCCCACCGAGTGCGACGCCCGCGTAGACCACCAGTAAGGCTGGGCGGCTCCAACCGCCATTGAGCAACTGGCCGGTAGGTGATGCCAGGCTGTCGAAAAAAAACTGCGAGGCGATGACCACGCTCATCGCCAGGCCGCGCGCGGTGATCGGAAGGATCTCAGCGGCGACGATCCACGAAATCGGACCGAGCCCGATCGCGAACGATGCGATGAATATCGAGGGTCCTGCCAGAGAAAGGATATGGCCAGCCCCAGAGCTCGGGTCCAGGGCTGTGGAGCCCACCATCGCCGCAAGCCCGGCGACAATGCCGATCAGGCTGGCGATGAGCAGCGGCCGACGGCCGATCCGATCGACGAGGAAAAGAGGAACGAGCGTTGCCAGCACATTGAGCACGGCAATCGGCACCCCGGGGGTATCGAGGTGGCCGAGGTTCAACATTTCAGCCAGATCCCCCATGTTGGCCGTGGTGTAGTAGATCACCGCGTTGATTCCGACGAACTGCTGCACAAAGAACAACCCGACACAGATGAAAAGTGCGGTCCGCCCGGCCAGTGAGAACACGCGCGCCAGCTCCCCGGACCCGCCCTCATACTCTGATTCGATGGACGTGATGTCATATTCCGGGCCTCGGCGGCCGAGGCGATCCAGTACCGCAAGTGCCGCGGGCTGATCGCCTTTGATCGCGAGCCATACTGGCGATTCGACCAAGAACAGCGCCAGTACGCTCAGGATCAGGCCCACTATGGCTCCGCCGGCCAGAACCCAGCGCCAACTATCGGGGCTGCCGCCGATTGTTTGGTTGACGAGGAACCCGGCCAGGATGCCGACGGTAATCATCAGCTGGAAGATGCAGATCAACCGACCGCGCCGCGCTTTGGGCGCGATCTCGGCGATGTATACCGGGGACACCACACAAATCGCGCCGACCGCGACGCCGACCACGAGGCGCCCGACGAACAACACCTCGACCGATGGCGCGAGCGCGCCCACGAACGCCCCCGTAGTGAACAAGGCGGACGTCACCATGATGACATCGCGCCGGCCGACTCGATCCGCGACCCTGCCGACAGACACAGCACCGATGATTGCGCCCAGCAAGGTTGCCGTGGACAGCACTTGATCGGCGGATCCCCACGGGAAGTCTGAGCCGTCCAAAGCGCCCGCAGCCCCAGCGGTCTCATAACCGAAAAGCAGGCCACCGACCGAAGCGATAAGCGCCATCACACTGACCATTAGGCTTCTTCCGCCATGGAAAACCCCGCTAGCAGAGCGCCGACCATAGTCACCATGCAGTAGTGCAGCACGGCGTTCGGCGCTCCAAATATGATGCCGCTGGCAACGACAACTCCGAGAGTCGACAAGAGGATCGTCCACAAGGCTCCCGTCAGCCCATCGTCGACGGCGCCCTCCAGCATTCTCGAACTGCGCGCTTGGCTGAGGCTGTCGAGGTTGGGCTCTATCTCTGGCATGGGAAAGAGGGCCTGTCCTGTGATCCGCCGCCCGACGTCTAAGAAAGTCTGGTGCAGGTCCGTCAGAGCCTTTTCGGTTTCCGGCAGGGATTGCCCCTGACTGGCCAGCGGCCACTCGACTATGGCGGACTGCTCGTAGGCCAGCAGACTGCGCCGGAGTTGGTCACCCTCAGTTGCGGGTAGGGCGAAGCTATCCCTAGCCAGCCCGATACTTGCCGTGGCCTCGGCCCTGGCTTCGCTGTCCCTGGCAGAAGCCTGGTCTAGCAAAGCACTGATCAAGAAGCTGACGTAGAGAGCCCATGCGGTGATGAGCCCGACGACTATGAATTCCACCGCGCGGTTCTGCGAGTCGCTGAATAGCCACGGGTATCGACGTCTCAGCGGCCTTACCAGCAGGACGGACCCCAGGGAGATGGCGACGACAATCCCCCAAAACAACAGAGGGCCCGGAATACTGCTGGTAAGCCACCTGACCACGTGCTACCTCTCCCGGGACGAGAACGTCCGAACTATACCGCCGGTCCTAGCAGCCAACCGCCGATCGGACATCAGCCCAGCCTGAGGTGCGATTTAGCAGTATTTGTCCTGGGTGGTTTGCTGAGAGTTCCGGTGAGATACCGATGCGAACGGTGGCACCCGGTGGTTACTGTGGTGTATGAGTCGGGCCTAGCTGCTGAGGTCTGCTAGAGCCCACGCTGAGGAGCAAACCATGAGGATCCAGCCAGTCGTACTCACCACACCGGAGTACCGGGCGGATTGGGGTACGAAACTTGCGGTGAGCTTGGTCTGCTCCGGGGTCGTCAACCCGCCGGTGATCTACTGCGACGACGAGGGCAAAGGCGCCGCTCGAGCGACTAAGGAAGCGATTGCGTTGGCCTTGCGGCCAAACTGTCATGTTCTCTTGCTCGAAGATGACGTCGTCGCAGACGAGACCGCGATCGCCGCGATTGCCGAGGCCACGTTTCCGGCTGACGTCGGCGCCATTAGTTTCTGCGATATGAGGGAAGTCCCGGAATACTCACCTGACGGCCTCTACGTGCGCCCAGCTCTCGGTAGTGACGGCTTTGGCTGGTGGGGAAATCAAGCTCTGCTAATTCATCACGACACAGCCGAATTGCTGGTCCGAGAGAACTGGTTCAGTGATTTCGTGAATGGTTCGAAAGGCGTGCGTTCCCACACGGTTCTCCATGAGGACAATGGGCGGAATTGTAGCGACATTAGGATGTCGCTACTGGTTGCCCATCTCGGACAAGACCGCAACAATTACGCCGTTCACGTTCCCAGCGTCTTCAGCCATGTCGGCCATGAGTCACGTTGTTTTCCCGGACGGGCCATGGGAGAGCGAGAAACCAGAAACTGGATCGGAAACCGCCGCCCGGTTTCAGAGACGGTCGGCGGCGAGTTCCGCCGCGACGAATTGACCGCACCGGGACGCTAGCGCCATGATCGTGAGCGTGGGGTTCTGATACCCGGCGCTCGAGAAACACGAACCGTCGGCGACGAGTAGATTCTTGACGTCCCAGCTTTGATTGCTGCCGTTGAGGAAGGACGTCATCGGATCGCTTCCCATCCTCGCTGTGCCGAGTTCGTGAATGAAACGTCCAGGTTCATCCATACCGCCGACGTCGTCGACATGGATCCCGGCTTCGGTGATCATCTCGAGTGCGTCGGCCACTCCGGCCTCGATCAACGCACGGTCGTTGTCATGCCATTCGCAGTCGATATGAGCCAGCGGCACACCCCACCGGTCACAGCGATTCGGGTCGAGCGTCACACGATTCGAGTCGTGCGGAAGCATCTCTCCCTGGACGATGAAGAGGAAGTCATCGGGCTTATCCCCTCGGCCGAGCGCGCCCCAGATGCCGAAGCTCCGCCTGTAGGACTGGCGATCGTCGCCGATATTGCGGAATCGGGGTGTGAAAATTCCATGCGGGCCATTCACCGGAAAGGGATCGGCCGAGCGCAGCGATTCGTCCAGCCGACCGGATAGCTTCGCGTGGGGCCGGTCGGTCAAATACCGGCCCAGGCAACCTGAGGAGTTGCCGAGGCCGTTTGGATGGGCGCTCGTGGCGGAGTTCAGCAGGATTCGTACGGTCTCGATCGTCGACGGACATAAGATGACGACCCGCGCTTCGATCTCCTCCGCGACTAAACTCTGCCGGTCCACGATCCGGACCCCCCGCGCGGATGCGGCGCCGCTGGAGAGAACGTGCGTGACGACGGCATCGCTCCGCAATACCAGGTGGCCGGTCGCCGCCGCGGCGGCCAACGTCGAGCCCTGTGATGTATAGGCAGGCCACGCGCCGGTGGGCGTCGGTTCATCGATGCCGCGTTGGGCGATGACGTGCCGGTCGGGCCAGCGCGCCTCGACTGCTTGCTTGAACCGGCGCTCCGCCGGTGTCAGTACCGTCGGCGACCGCACCACTCCGTCCGGCAATTGAGCGACTCCGTCGCGTGCGCCGCGAACGTCGTGGAACTCCTCCACCCGCGCGTAGGCGGCCGCGAGGTCGTCGTGTCCGATCGGCCAGTCGATACCGACGCCATCGCGACTCGCGGCCGTGAATTCATGGTCCGACATCCGAAGGCAAACGCGTCCCCACGTCAGCGATCGCCCTCCGACCTGGCGTCCACGGATCCACACGAATGGTTTGCCGTCCGGCGTGGTGTAGGGGTGTTCGATGTCGTCGACAAAAAGCTTGGCGTTGGCACTCGAGAACTTCGGGTGCTTCGCCTGCACGCTCTGCGCTTCGCCGCCCGCGAGGTACACACCGGGGGGCACCGCAGCCTGCGTCGGCACGTCCTTGCGCCGGATATCCGGTCCCGCTTCCAACACCAGAGTCGAGAAGCCGGCCTCCGTCAGTTCCTTTGCCACCCAGCCGCCGGCGCACCCGGACCCGACGACGATCGCGTCGAACGTGCCGTGCGCCACCTAGTCCACCCCCCAGACAGCAAGTGGGACATCATCGAGTCGGGTGAAGACCTTCTCGATGGCGTGCGCCATCGCCTCCATCTGCTCAGGTCCGTTCGGGTGATGCATCGGTTGTTCACCGGGCGCGGCGATCCAGAGCGTCGAATCCGCGCAGTCTTGACCATCGGAGTACTGCGAGAGGTCGTAGGTGATACCAGGCCGGGTAAACGAGCAGGTCCAGGGACAGCCCTTCCCATAACCGTCACGGGCCTGAAATACCGTGTGCGCCGGCAAGAGCCAACGCGCGGGACCGATCGGCATTCCCTCGGCCCGCAGCGCTGCCATGACGCCATTGCGCAACGCGTCGAGTGGGACCCCCCGACCGCGCGCATACGCACGATCAACCCGGAGCACGTAGGCATACCCGTTCGTCTGTTGGTCGGCAGTCGAAAAAGGCCGCTGAAGATATGGGATGCCGTCGAGTCGTCGATGCAGATCGTTCCAATTCGCGAGCGCGGCGGCGTTGGTCTCATCCAGCCGCGCCAGCTGACTTCGCGCGAACGCGGCGGCCAGATCGCTCGTCCGATACATCCAGCCCATTCCGAAGGCGTGGAAGTCACGGACCTCCTCCGGGGCACGCATCTCACCAAAACTCATCAACGCGCGACCGCTCTCGTGAATCTTTGGGTCGTCGGTGACGAAAAGCCCTCCTTCCCCGCCGCAGAGATTCTTACCCTGGTTCAGGCTGAACGCCGCGACGTCGCCGAGGGTGCCGGTTCTCTTCCCCTTATAGGTGGAGCCATGGGCTTGGCAGGCGTCTTCGATCACCGCTAGTCCGTGCCGCGTCGCGATGTCATTGATCGCGTCCATGTCACAGGGAGTTCCCCAGTAGTGGACGGGAAGGATCGCTTTCGTCTTCGGCGTGATCGCCGCCTCGATACGAGCGGGATCGATGAGCATCGTGTCCCAGTCGACGTCGACGAAGATCGGAATCGCGTTGTGATGCAGGATGGATGTCGCCGAAGAGGTCCACGACAGCGTCGTCGTGATGACCTCGTCGCCGGCTCCTACCCCGCACGCGGCGATTCCCATGTGTAGGGCCGCGGTGCCGCTGTTGGTGGCCGCGCAGTACGTGTTTCCGTTCCATTGGGCGAAATCATCCTGGAGGCCGACGCAGTTGGGACCCCACGCGTGAGTGCCTCCGCGCAGTGAGGCGAGCACCATGTGCTCGTCGGCTTTGGTAATCCCGGGCCAATGCCGGAATTCGAAACTTTCGGGGATGGCGCGACCACCACCGAGGATAGCGAGCCTACCTGCGTCTGACCTCGAACTCATGGGCTGTGGAGTTTACACGTAAGCTCTGGCCGCCTTTGTCGAGTCAGCTTCCGATAAACACTCGCGCCACGCGGTACATCATGTACTGCGCGACCAAGAAGGCCGGGAATGAGCAATAGCGTGGACAATAGCGCGGAGCAGGCGATAGCGTAATTGACCTCTGCGTCGCGGCCGGGTATGCCAGCCCGGTAAACCATCGCACACTGATCGGGAGGCGTGGCTATGGCGTGTTCAGTGAATGACGTCCATGACCTCCACCGGCTGACGTGGGCGGCCTGAGTTGACTACCCACCGCGACGTCCGCGGGTTTCTGCACGTGTGCTGCCTTGGCGAGTACCGCGAGGTGACCTGGGAGATCATGCACGCAATCCTGGAATCCGGCCTTTACGACCGCAGCGTCGCAATCGAGTTGAGTGTCCTGGGCACCGAAGCTGAGCAGCAGGTTGTAGAGACGTTGATCAGACCCTTCGAGCGATTCCGCATCGCTTACCGTTCCAGTGATGTTCTCGACTATGAATTCCCAACCCTCGGCCTGCTCCAGGACGCTTGCCTGACATGGAACGGACCGGTGTACTACGTGCACACGAAGGGGGTCTCGGTTCGTGGAAGGTCTGCCGGCGCGGGTCCTATGAAAGCACTTGAATATGTCGAACTCCTAGCCGATGTTCAATTTGCCCGGTACTGGCGTCGGCTGATGCTCGACGAGGTCATCACCAATCACCAGCGTTGTCTGGCCGAACTGACGGTTGCGGACACCGTCGGCACCCTCTGGAAGCCGCGCCGCAACGACATACACCCCGGCCACTACTCCGGCAACTTCTGGTGGGCACGGCCGTCGCACATCCGCCGCCTGCCCGATATCCGCGGCCTGCAACGGTCTCCGCGGCCGTTTGTCGATGCTCCTATTAATGCACGCATCCAGTGCGAGTTCTGGCTGACCATGGCCCGCGGCCGGTTCGCCCAGGTCGGGTACTCCGGTGATCCGATCGAATGGGGGCTGTGGCGCTGGACCACCACGGTCGCGGATATCGTCAATGCACTGCTGGGCTCTGGCGGCGGTCGCCGCTTCGCTGAGCTCAGTATGGACGGTCCCAGCCCGTACTTCGATGCGGTGGTGGCGGATTCGAAAGTGTCGGTGTCGTACGCGCCGCCGACAGATGCCGGCACCGCGGAACAGTTTCTGGCCGCGGAAGCGCCCCTTGGCGGCTATAACGTGATCCTGGTCGACGCCCGGTACGAGCCGAAGCACTCTCTCGAGGTCATCGAGCGCTGCATGCCCAAACTCGCGGACGGCGGTGCCCTTGTTGTCCATCACAGCAACCCGCCCACTGCCTGGCACCAACGACCCGCCGACGATTTCGCGCCGGGCTCCGACTGGAACGGTCAAGCCTGGCGCGCGGTTATCGAATTCCGAATCCGTCATCCTCAGTGTGAAGTGTTCACCGTCGACACCTATTGGGGCTGCACTGTAATCCGGCCGAGTCGCCAGTCCCGGCACGAGCCAGGTGCCGCATCGCTCGATGCGCTCGACTGGGCGGTGTTCGAGCGCGATCGGGAGGCCCTGCTGAATCTGGTTGACGTTCCCTGGTTTCACCGCTATCTCTATGCCGATCCGTACCTTTCCGGCGCTGCGATGCTCGTGATCCACACTGAGCTGTTAAACGTCTTGGTCGCGGTCAACGGTCTGGATACCTACCTCGAAATTGGAGTTGGAACCGGCGATAATCAGTCCGAGATCATCGCTCCCATTCGACAGTCGGTCGACCCTGGCGCCGTCGACGGCGGCATCGCGACGTATCAGATGACATCCGATGAGTTTTTTACCTCCGGGTTCGGTATGGACCGCTACGACCTGATTTTCGTTGACGGCCTGCACGAAGAGGAGCAGTGTCTACGCGACCTCGAACACGCGCTCGCCCGGTTGTCTGATCGGGGCTGGATTGTCGCCCATGATGCCAATCCGCCGACCGAGTGGCACCAACGCCCAGCCGATCAGTACGAACCGGGCACGGCGTGGAACGGAACCGTCTGGAAGGCAGTGGTCCGTTTCCGCAGCGAACACCCAGAGCTTGAGTTCTTCACCCTCGACTTTGACTGGGGTTGTTCGGTGATGCGTCGGCGAACCGGAAAGGTTCAGCCGGATACAGTCCTCAACTTGCCCAACGCCCTGGACTGGGCATATTTCGCCGAGCACCGCCGTGAATTACTCGACCTAACACCAGCTTCGACCGAGGAGCTCCGCAACCTATTCTGCCGAGAGGACGGTGTGCGGGTCGCCCCGCGTGAACCAGCACCTCAGCCCTTTGGTTCCGATGTGGCGACGCGGCGTCTCCAGTAAGCTGCCAGCTCCTCGAGACTCTTGCCTTTTGTTTCAGGTAGTGCCCACAGGAGGTAGGTCGCTCCAAGGATGTCGATCACGGCGTAAGTAAGCAATATGAGGGGTAGACCGAGGTTTTCAAGCAGTAGTGGGAAGGTCAGCGTGGACGATAAGGCGATAACACCACCCACGCCCCCTAACAGACTCGCGGCGGGTCCACGGATCGATTGCGGATATATCTCGGAGGTGACGATCCCTCCTACCATCCCCACCGACACGGAGAACGCCGCACCCAAACCGACCAGGCATCCGATCTGGCCCCACCGCACCCACGCATCGGTATTGCCCGAGATGGACAATGCGGCGAATCCAACCAGACACACCGCCATTGCGAACAGACCCAAAACCATCAGCGGCTTGCGGCCAGTGCGGTCGATGTTGTTGGCCGTTATCAGAGTTAACGTCAAGCCCACCGCCCCAATCCCGAGCGGCACGGCAAAAGCCACGGCCCGGCCACCAAAGCCCATGTCGGTCAGGATCGTCGGCGCGTAGAACCCCAGTATCACCTCGCCCGAGAATACGAACAGAAACTCGATCGCGAGCCCCACTAGTAACGCCGGCCGATGTGTGGGCTGCCACAGTTGCGCCCAACCCCGCCGCTCACCCTCGTGATCCGGCATCGAGTCGGGTTCGGTGGCGGTGATGAGGGCCAATTGCCGATCCGCCTCGGCTTCGCGGTCACGGGTAACTCCCACCAGCTGTAGCAGCGAGCGCCGCGCTGCGCCCAGCTGACCGGTAGATGCCAGCCAGCGCGGCGATTCGGGAAGTGGCAGCAGTGCCAACCCGTAGACCGCGGCGGGCAGTGCGAACAGGCCGAACATCACCCGCCATCCATGGGTCGCGTCCTGCAAGGCAAGACCGGCACAGTAGGCCAGGATGGCACCCACACCCATAGCCACTGTGCTGAATGACAACATGCGGCCGCGGATGGCTGCCGGTGCCACTTCGGCGACATAGAGCCCGATTGCCGCTCCACTGATACCCATCGCAACGCCGGTGCCGATGCGGGCGAACAGCAGCCAGCCCAGGGAGGGGGAGACCGCTGCGCCGAAGGCACTGGCGACGAACAACGCGGCCGTCGACATCAGGGTGTAGCGACGACCCACACGATCCGATAGCGGGCCGGCAAGAAACGAGCCAGCCATAGAGCCCACCAGCAAGGCACTGGCCAGCACGCCCTGATGGAACGCGTCGAGTTTCCAGTCGTCACTGATCAGGACGAGTGTGACGCCCAGAGCACCCCAGTTGTATCCGGCGAGTACGCCGCCGAGGGCGGCCAGGCCCGCGACCGAATAATTGACAAAGTTGCTTGACCTGACCCGATTGGCCCGGGCGGTGATGTAGCGGTTGATCGCAGCCAACGAGATCCCTCTGGTCTCGGGCAGCACGCGGGAAAAGATCGCGAGCCCACCGAGCGCAACACCGGCATAGACCGCCAACAAGGCTGGGCGGCTCCAACCGCCATCGAGCAACTGACCGGTGGGTGTTGCCAGGCTGTCAAAGAAAAACTGCGAAGCAACGACCCCGCTCATCGCCAGTCCGCGTGCCGAGATCGGGAGAATCTCCGAAGCGACGATCCACGAAATCGGACCGAGCCCGATCGCGAACGACGCGATAAACACGCAGGGCCCTGCAAGAGAAAGAATGTGGCCAGCACCAGAACTCGGATCCAGGACTGCGGAGCCCGCCATCGCCGCAAGGCCGGCGACAATGCCGAGGAGGCTGACGATGAGCAGCGGTCGACGGCCGACCCGATCGACGAGGAAAAGAGGAACCAGTGTTGCCAGCACGTTGAGCACCGCAATCGGCACGCCGGGAGTGTCGAGACGGCCGAGGTGCAATAACTCGGCCAGCTCCCCCATGCTGGCCGTGGTGTAGTAGATCACCGCGTTGATTCCGACGAACTGCTGCACGAAGAACAACCCGACACAGATGAAAAGCGCGCTGCGACCGGCCAGTGACACCACGCTCGCGAGTTCCCCGGACCGGCCCCCATCCTGTGGTCCGATGGACGTGATGTCATATTCCGAGCCTCGGCGACCGAGGCGATCCAGCGCCGCCAGTGCCGCCGGCTGATCGCCCTTGATCGCCAGCCACACCGGCGACTCGACCAGGAACAGTGCCAGCACGCTCAAAATCAAGCCCGGTACTGCGCCGCCGACAAGAACCCAGCGCCAACTGTCGGGTGTGCCGCCGATTGCTTGGTTGACCAGGAACCCGGCCAGGATGCCGACCGTGATCATCAGCTGGAAGACGCAGATCAACCCACCGCGCCGCGCTTTGGGTGCGATCTCGGCGATGTAGACCGGAGACACGACACAGATGGCGCCGATGGCGATGCCGACCACGAGACGACCGACGAACAACACCTCGACCGACGGCGCGAGCGCACCCACAAACGCCCCCGTGGTGAATAGGGCGGAGGTCACCATGATGACATCGCGCCGCCCGACCCGATCGGAGACCCTACCGGCAAACACAGCACCGACGATTGCGCCCAACAGGGTTGCCGTGGACTGCACTTGATGGGCGGATCCCCACGGGAAGTCTGAGCTATCCAGAGCGCCAGCAGCCCCCGCGGTCTCGTAACCGAACAGCAGCCCACCGACCGAAGCGATCAGCGCCATCAGCCCGACCGTCAGGCTGCTACCACCACGACGCGTCGATAAATGGTCGGCGTTCGCGGTGATGCCGGCCGATATGTCGACGTCAACGTCCAATGCCTCAGCCACGAAAATCCTTGTTTCTTGCCACCGGGCGATTGGGATTGCGCGAGCCGCCGCGCTCAATCCCGTTCGATGGGCTCGCGGGGAGGGCAACCGGACATGGCGTACAGCACTTCCGCCGACTCCTCGAGATTTTAGATCCTCCTGCCGACTGCCCTATTACGCTCGATGATATAACACGTTTTCCTTGCTGAACGAAAGAAAGCATCGCAGCCAGCCTAGGCAGCAACTCCTGCGCAAGTTTATCCGCCAACAGTCGGTGGGTGATTTCGAAATCCGAACGCGACGATCGTGGGCGCATCCACCAATTAATCCGCAGTTGGCGCCGATCGGAATGCCGGCGCGAATGTACGAGAATAGTCACTATAGTAATCATTGATGTAATCGCTGAGTGCTACACGCCAGTCACGCATCTGATTGATACCCCGCAGATCTAGTTTGTAGTTAACAAGCCTTTCACAGGCCGGCCGAGGAGCGAAGTAATCCTTGGAGAAAAAGTTGGAATCTACGGCGTTGATCTCGACAGTTTCTTCAAGACCCAAGATACGCAACAACTCTTCAGCGACCTCTAGCCGGCTTGTCACGCCTCCGCATACCATGTTGTAAAGCCCGTAAAATTCGGTTCCGATCAGAACTTCGAGATTGCGAGCGAAGTCAATGGTATAGGTGGGGGTGCCAAGTTTATCGTCTACGACATTGATTGTCTTAGCCCCGGCTGCTAACTGGCGCATTATTTTAGAGATAAACTTCTTATCCTTTTTCGGACCGCCGCCCATCATCCAACCTGCGCGACATATGAAGTGCTTTGAGACACGTGATGCAACTAGCATTTCACCCAAGTACTTGCTACGCGCGTACACGCCCAGTGGATCTGCGCAGTCCCAGTCGTCATAGAGTTGTTTTTCTCCGTTGAAGATACCGGCCGTAGAAATATACACCAAAGGGATGTTGTGCGCGTTGACTAAAGTTGCCGCATGCTCAACTGACAGTGTATTTGTGCGATATGCATCGTCGGGATTATTTTCGCAATACTCGAGATCCGTGTGCGCACCCAAATGAAACAAAATATCGGGAGCAAATTCCCCTACCGATTTCTTGTATTCATCGAAGTTCCGGAAATCACACCGCGTGATCCAGGGAGCATTTAAATCTATATCCGTGCATTCGAGTTCATGGTGTTCCGAAAGGGTACGGTGCATTGCTTCGCCGAGCATACCGCCACTACCCGCGATATAGATACGCATCTTATTCGGCTCCCAACCGATTGCTGATTCCGGCTTTGCTTGAGTCTTTGGTCCAAGCATACGTTGAGTTGGCGGGCTAAAACCTCCACCGGCTGGCGTCTGGTCCGGCTGCGCAGGTTGAGAATGTATTTACTGCCTCGCGTCCATTCATCCGGCGACGGTGCGGCCGTGTCTGCTCATCCCCACCGCCGAAGTCCCGAGCCAACCGCTACTTGACTTGCGAGGCGAACCTGTAATCCCTGCTGAAGTAGCTCCGCTCGTCCTCAGTCTGCTTGGTCACGATGATGCAGTTCTGGCCGTAGGTGATTGAGGACACCCCCAGGTCGTTCCGCTTTCCCGAGAACTCAGAGTTAATGAGGTCGATCAGCCCCGTCGAGGCATCAATGGCGCTGAAAAACCCGATTCAGTAGCCGTGTATGGCCGCGTCAGACTTCCAGTAGTTGCACTCCACGTCCTCAATGATGTAGACGCCGACCGGTTCCAGCAGGTTCCTGAACAGGATATTGAATGTTTCAAACCGGTGGATCGGGTAGTCGCTTCCGTCATCAAGTACCAGCTTCGCCACGGTGACCCGATCTCGCCTGCTCTACCCCTGCCAGCCAGGATAGCGTCGCCGTATATCTGAGATTTGCGTCCTACAGATTGTATTTAATACCACTAAAATAGTTAGAGTTCATCAGCGACAAGGTTTGATTGTAATACTCAAATAATGGCATAAGATCTGGGCGGCTACTTATATTTACAAGTATTTGTCCGGGGCCATCCAGGTCTGCAATATATTCCCCTCTTTGAGGATTATAATGGCTAAAATGGTAGAAAACCAGTCGATCTACTCCGTTCACGAGAAATCCATCCCCCTGCCGCGTAACAATGCGCTTATGCATATTCCAAAATGCCATATTGTAGCCTGGAGAACGTAAAATTCGCACTTTATCAAATAACGCCGGGGCAAAGTCAATCCATTTCTGATCCCCGAACAGGAATCGTTCAGGTGCAAGGAAGCATTTATCTACTAGTTTACTGTGCCACCAGTCCAGAAGTTTTTCCGAGTTGCGATCATTCTTAAGTCCCAGAAAGCCCAGATTGTAGATACCATATTGCAGAAAGTCATCAAGTGATGACATTTCAGTATCTTCATCCTCCTCCGGACCGATAAGGTGCGGTGTCAAGAGTATCGACGAAGTATCTAAAAGACTGATAGTCTCCGACAGATCTGCGAATAGCCTGATATCAGCGTCAATGTAAAACATCTTGTCATATTGTCTATCGCTCAAAAGGTATTTGAACACGCTGGGTCTGACCGCTAAGTTCATTTCGGCCACGGAATATTTCTCAGTCATTGCCGACAGTTCAGATATTTTCAGCTCATCTATCCAGATAATATTAGCGTGGTTATTCATTTCGGCGAGTTTATTGTGCAGATCATCATCATCACTGCGATCAACGATAAAGATATAATAGTGCAACTCCGGATGAAATCGGATGACACTTTCCACGAGCCCTAAGGCGTCTGCAAAATAATTCAGTGAGCAGATTGCCGCAACGCAAATCTTATCCATAGCACTCCATTATTCGGTAGATTTCTCGCTGTTCCGACTCGATGAGGCTTTTCGCGAACTTTGTGGAGTGTGACGCCACGGCCCCCCGCTGAGGCCGACCTCCGGATCAGTGCTTCGCGACGGTGCGCAACACCTCAACCGACTCCTAGAAATTACAGCTCCTCCGGACTACTGCCAATATCGCGATTTTTGGACCACGCGTGGTGGCTAACGCCGCTTGGCCCAGGGATCCGCGCGTGTCGATGACTGCAGCCTACGAAGGCTACTCGGATCGATGGGAGCCCCGGCAAGCGGTAGGTTCGCTCTGTGATCGGAAAATCCGGATATGGATTGGATTGGACAGGTGACTCGTAGCATGGTCCGGAAGCCGATTTTTTTGCGCCGGAGCGAAATTGATACCGCCAGTTGGGATGCCACTGTCGAGCAATCGGTACAAAAAAAGATCTACGCCTACTCCTGGTATCTGGATGCCGTGGCAGATGACTGGTGTGCACTAGTTACAGAGGACTATTCATCCATCATGCCGCTCCCGTGCTCTACGAGGGCTTCCATGGACTACGTCCATACACCTCCCTACGTTCAGCAATTGGGTGTTTTTTCGGGCGATGAGGTTTCAGCAGAGGCGCTGTCCTCCTTCATCAACTGCATACCCCAACGGTTCGGTCATGTCGATTTGAACTTGAATGATTCCAACTTAGTAGTGCCTAGCGAGTTGGAGGTCCACAAAAACCGAAATCTGGTGTTGGCTCTGGACAAGTCCCCAGACTTGATCACCCAATCCTTTTCCAGGAACCACAAGCGCAATATCCGCAAGGCCGCCCGGGCCGGGTTGGTCTATGACGTGGTCGATGACGCTGAGCAAGTGATTGAAATATTCGAATCGGGTAGGGGAAGGACACTCGGCGACTACTCAGACATGGACCATCGCCTGTTTCGCGTACTACTCAGGGAACTACAGCAACGCGGAAAGGCAACGATTCTGATGGCCAATTCGGCCGATGGCGATCCAGTGGCGGGCGCGGTTTTCTTCATGAGCCACGGGGGAACCTATTTCATATTCTCAGGAACCTCTGAATCAGGCAAGAAACTTTCCGCCATGCACGGCCTGATAGATCATTTTCTGGAAAGGCATTCCGCCGGACTCGTATTTCTGGATTTCGAAGGCTCCCACCTCGATGATCTGGCTCGTTTTTATGCGGGTTTTGGTGCGGACGAGACCTTATTCTTACGGATTGTGAGGAATTAGTTTCTAGTCCGAAGCTACGCCCTGAAGGCGCAGTCATCGGCGATTCACGCGGAGGTGACCAGGTTGGATAAGACTCTCGACACGGCTGGCTTCGCGGAAGGTCCACCGCAAGGGTCGATCCTGTTGGAGAACGAAGACATTTCACTGACGATCGAGAGCGCGGGCGAGAGATATCGCGGTAGCCGCTTTGACTGGAACGGACTCGTGTCGCAGATCCGTTTCCGGGGCATCAGCCTTCTTGGCCAGGAAAACTCCCTGAGGGATCCGGCGATCGGCGGCCGCGGCCTCCACAATGAATTCGGTATCACAAAATGTGTTGGGTACGACGAGTGCGCGGTCGGCGAGTGGTTCCCCAAGATCGGAACGGGCTGGCTGAAAAAAGATGCGGAACCCTACTTCTTCTATACGGAATATCCGCTGGAAGAGCTCTCGTTCGACTATCAGGTTTCCGGCAAGGACGAAGTCCGCTTCATCTGCGAGTCGGGAGAGCGGAACGGATATGCCTACCGCTACGTGAAGACCATCACGCTCGCAGACTCGTCCTTCACGATCCATTACGCCCTCGAGAATCTCGGATCGAAACCCCTTGACACCGACGAATACGTCCACAATTTTCTGTGTGTCGGACAACGCCGCGTGGGTGCCGGCTACTCGCTTTCGTTCCCCTGGAAAATCACTACGCCCCATCTGGTTGGGATCAACGACCCTGACGAGGCGTTGTTGATCGTGGACAACCGAATAGACATCGTCGGCCAGACCGACGAGCAGTTTCAGATCGGCGGGTTGGCGCAGGGCGTGACCGAGTCCGACGGACTCGCGGCAAATTGGACGCTGTCGGACACCGTAAGCGGCATACATTTGTCGGAGTGCGGTTCGTTCATCCCGACGGCCGTCAATCTGTGGGGCTCGACAAGCGTCATCAGTCCGGAAGTTTTTTTCGGCTTCAGAATTGAGCCGGGACACACAATGACGTGGGAGCGTTCTTACTTAGTCTCGTCCTTCAGTGCGACGAGCAGCCCACTGCTGTATCGGTAAATGCCACGGTATTGGTCGCGACGTCGAGACTCACCCGAACAGTCGGAAGGCTCGTCGACCATGTCGCATTAACCGCGTCAGCGAACCGCTGAGCTTTAACCCGGGCGGCGGCACAGTCAGACGGCTGATCGACCCGATCCACATATCCGGTGGCGACGATGGCCTCCGGACCCCACTGGGCCTCGAGTTGGTTCTCGAGGCAGTTTTGTGGGTCACGGGTGCAGTAGCCGCTGAACGCAGCGAGCATCTTGTCCAACTCGTCGGGGCCGTATTGGCACATCGGGTTGGTGGCGTCGTCAGAGCACAGCGGTCGGTTTTGGCCGGCGGTAAAGGCGCCCTCCTCGTTGCAGCCGTTGCGGCCGGCGTCTTGGGCGTACTGGCAATGGATCGTCATCTTGGCGGGATCCAGTAGCAGGTACACGCCGTCGGGTGTCCAGTTCGGGTCGGTGATCGTGCCGAGTACCGCGCAGTCCTTCGGGACCGCCTTGGCGCACACCCCGAACAATCGAACCGGAGATCCCGCACGCAGCAGTGTGACCGCTCCGGTCACTACCGCACAGCCGTCATGCTTACCGTCGGCCACCGCTGGGGCTGTGGCGCAATCGGCCGGCTGGCTGAACTCAAAACGGTTGGCCGTCTTGATGAAATCCGTCGGCGCCGCACCGGACGAGGGACCGCCGAGAGCTCCGTAGACATCCTTGACCGCACAGAAATTCATCGTCGCAGGATCGGCCCAGGGATCGCCTTGCTCACTGACGCAGTTCTCTGGGCCGCGGAATATCACTCCCGGCCCCGCGTACAACGACGTCAAGCGGGCAGCGGCATCCGCGGAGGGGTTCGACTGCACGGTCGCGGGCGGTCTGGCGGTTTGGCAGGCCACCGCCAGAAAGGCCGCCACTGCCACAACGATCACTGTACGGATCCTGCGCATCGCCGCCCCATTCCGAACTCGGTATCTCACACCATGTATCGATCTGACTTTACCGCCGCCACTGCACTCTCAGTCCTGAACCGCCTTAGCGACGGCGATACACCGGGTCAGCCAAGCCTGATCGGTGTCGGCTCGGTTCTGTAGCGCCCACATGGCGTTGTGCACCATCCGCACGATCACCCAGTCCCGTGCGCGATCTTCGTCGAATCCTGCGGCGTCGACCAGCATCCAGAAGCGCCGCCGGATGCCCTCGCGGGTATCGCCGGCGATCTCGTCCCACCGGTTCCACAGCATGGGTGCGATCTCGTAGTGCGGATCGCCGTTGACCGGTTTGGGATCGATCACCAGCCACGGCTCGCGCTCGGCCGCCAGAACGTTTTCATAGTGCAGATCGGTGTGAATCACCCGATCAGCTATCGCGCGGTCGGCGGCCAGATCGGTTCCGAGTGCGACGGCCTGCTCGACGAGCCGGCGCGGAATCGGTGCATTGCGTCCCAACCCGGCCAACTCAGCGGTCCACCGATCGATAAACAACGACAGCGGCCGCAACTGTGGCATCGCCGGGGTGTGGATGCGGCGGTACAGATCGGCAACGACACGACAGGCCTCCGCCTCGGAGACGGTACTGAGATCGGTGGAACTCAGCCGCTCTAGCAGTAACCCGCGGTGGTGAGGATCCGCGCTGAGCAGACGCACCGCGCCGTGGCCACCCCAGCGCTGCAGTACCAGATGCTCGTGTGCGGACTCCTCGTCCGGGAAGCCGACCTTGAGTATCGCGTCCGCACCCTCGGCGGTGCGGACCGGCAGGACCAGTGAGCAGTGACCGTGGGTGGCATCACCGTCGGGGCGCAGCCCCCACCCTTCGATGAGGACCTGCACGACACCAGGCAGTTCGTCGACCCATGCCGCCCACCGCGGTCCACGTTCGGCCATCGCGCGGACCTCGGCCGGAACCTCGATCACGCGGGCGGCGAGCGAATCAGCCGCTCCAATTCGGCAGCGTCGTTTCCGGCCAGCATCGCGGTCAACAACACCAACAGGCCCTTATCGGCCAGCAGCGCATCAAAGGTATAGGTCTCGTCGGGGTATCCGCTGGACTCCCGGTTCCACGCGTTGCGGAACAGCATCACCACCCGACGATCGGTGTCCACCTCGATCTGATCGTCGGTATAGGGAACCGTGAACGAACTCACCCGGTCACCTCAGCCGGCTGTTCGCGAACCGCCCGGGCCACCACGATCGCGGTCAGTGCCACCACCACCCCGCAGATGACACTGGTACCCGTCATGGCAGAGGTGAATCCGTCAGGGTCGACCGCCGCGGTCAGGCGTGCCGGCGATCCGGTGGCCAGGAAGTACAGCACTGCCACCACGCTGCCGATGAGCGCGATGCCCAGCGCGTTGCCGAGTTCGAAGGACGCCTCGGAGATCCCGGTGGCGGCGCCGACGCGGTCTTCGCTGGCGCTGGTGAGAATCATGTCCGAGGCGGCGGTGACGACCACCGCGAAGGAAAAGCCGATCATCATCAGCGGGACCACGATCGCGATATAGGAGATGGGGATCGCCACCCCGAGTGCCACCAGTCCCGCAGCGCCCACCGCCAGGCCCAGCAGCAATACCCGGCGATCCCCCCACCTGCGGACCAGTCGACCGGTGTTGGTGGCGGCAATCACGCTGACCAAAGAGTCCGGCAGCAGCGCCATACCCGACTGCAACGCGGTGAAGTCGCTGACCTGACGCAGATAGATCGGCACGAAGAACAGCGCACCCACATTCGCGAACACCGTCACCGTCTGTGCCACGACCGCCGCACTGAATCCGGTTTGGGAGAACAGTTCCAGATCCAGCAGTGGCGTCGTCAGCTGACGCTGCCGGCGCAGGAAAACCATCAGCAGCACTACACCAATGACCAGTGCCGGATAGGCGGGCCAGAAGTCGAGACCCGAGTGCGCCAATTCAGTGATGCCGTACACAGCTCCGAGGATGCCCGCGATGGATAACGCCACCGAAGCAGGATCGAGCGGATGCCTGACGTCACTGCGCGCCTCGGGAAGCACCCACATTCCGACCCCGACAACCAGCGCCACCACCGGCAAATTCACCAAAAGCACTGAGCCCCAGTAGTAGTGCTCAAGCAGCACACCGGCCACGGTCGGCCCCATTGCCGCACCCGCCGCACCCGCCGCACTCCAGATCCCGACCCCCCGCATCCGCTGACGGTCGTCGGTGAAGACGGTGCGCAACAGCGCGAGCGTGGCGGGCATCAACCCGGCGCCGGCAAAACCCTGCACAGCTCTGGCCACGATGAGCAGAGCGGCCGTGGGCGCGAAAGCGGCAACCGCGGATGCCACACCGAAGGCCACGCTCGAGATCAGCAGCAGGCGCTTGCGGCCAATGCGGTCGCCGACGTTGCCCATGGTGATGAGCAGGCCGGCGAGAACGAAGGAGTAAATGTCACTGATCCAGAGGATCTCGTTATAGCTGGGATGCAACTCTTCGGCGATAGCCGGCACCGCGACGCTGATGACGGTTCCGTCGACAGCCACCATGAACACTGCCAGGCACAGCGCGAACAGTGCTGCCACCTGACGCCTGGTCATCCTGGCAATCCTACGGTCCGGCCACCACGATCAGATCAGGGTTGTGCCCACCCCCGGCACTGCCGGGTGAACGGGTCGCAGGAGACCGGACCGTTAGTCCAGCCGCCGTAGTACCCGGGCGTGTTCCAGGTCTCCATGAGCTGACCGTTCCACGGCGCCGGATTGCACCCGCTCTGATTCATCACGCCCACGCAGACGTTGTTGTCCGCCGCTGCGTTCGGCGCGGCGATCACCACGGTCGAGACTGCCGCGACCAGGCCGCTGAAAATCATTCGAGTAATCACTTCTCCCCCTCTGTGAAACCAATCTGGACCAATCTGACCTGACCATAAATGCCCCCACCGACAGCCTTGTGGAACATACTCACCAGACCTGGCGATCGGCGTCGGAGCTGAGCAAAGGAACACCATGAGGATCACTGCTGTTATCGCCGGCCTCGGCATCACGGCACTGGCGCTCTCGGGTTGCGGGGGCACCACCAACTCCACCAAGACCACCGTGACCGAGACCATCTCGGCCTCGGCGACGCCCAGCACGTCAGCGTCGGCAAGTACGTCAGCCTCGCCCGGTGCCGCGGCGAGCCCCGGCCTGGCCCAGCCTCCCGCCGGAGCCAGCCAACTGGAGACCAGGACCGACGACGGTGTCCAGTTCGCCCGGTACTCCCTCGAGGGCCAGCAGCCCCAGCAGGTGGTCGACTACTACACCGGCGTCTGGCAGGGCGAGGGCTACACCGTCACCAGTTCCGGCGGCGGAGGCGGCGGTTACGGCCAGTACGGCGGCTCCGGCGCGGGCGCGACCGGATCCAAGCCGGGTGCCTTCGTGGCCGTCAACGCCGGCGGCCAGACCGGGCAGGCCACCTACTTCTCGGTCTGCCAAGGTTCCGACGAGCAGGCCGTCCGCAAGTGCAGCGAGAACAACAACAACAATGGTGGTAACTGATCGGCGGGTTACGCCCTCGGCTCCCACTCCAGTTGTCCCAGCGCGGCCGTGAGCACGTCGCCTAACTCACCAGGGTTGGCGGCGGCGTAAGCCTCCAGTTCGGCGATCATCCCGGGTGTCCAGAACGATTTCAGGTGCCGGGCGATCCGTTCTGCAGCGCGCTGCGGCGGTAGGGCGGCGTTGTTACGCACGATCTGCTGGCCCATCCGGATCAGTGTCTCGATCGGCACGGCTATCGGCTGACCGTCGCTTCGGCGCCGGCACTCTCGATCAGGTGGTCGGCACCGCGCAGATTCGGCGACACCTCCACCGCCGTCACCTTGTACTCCGGACAGTTGGTTGCCCAGTCAGAGTTGTCGGTGGTGACGACGTTGGCTCCGCTGACCGGATAGTGGAATGTCGTGTAGACCACACCGGGCGGGACCCGATCGGAAATGTGGGCCCGCAGCGCGGTCGACCCCGCACGGCTGGCCACGGTCACCCAGGATCCGTCGGCGATCCCGCGCATCTCGGCATCGGAGGCATGAATATCGAGAAGGTCCTCCTCATGCCAGGCGACGTTCGCCGTCCTGCGGGTCTGGGCACCGACGTTGTACTGGCTCAAGATTCGCCCGGTGGTCAGCAGCAGTGGGAAACGACGGGTGCTGCGCTCATCGGTCGGCACATACGGCGTCAGTTGGAAGGCACCGTCGCCGCGGACGAAGCGGTCGACGTGCATGATCGGCGTGCCCAGTGGATTGTCGGCGTTGCAGGGCCACTGCACACTGCCGACCTCATCGAGCAGGGCGAAGGACACCCCGGCGAATGTCGGTGTCAGCGAGGCGATCTCGTCCATGATCTCAGCCGCAGAGTTGTAGTGCATCGGGTAGCCCATCGCGGCACTCAGATCACAGGCGACCTGCCACTCCTGCTTGCCGATTTTCGACTTCATCACCGGACGCACCCGGTTGATGCGCCGTTCGGCGTTGGTGAAGGTGCCGTCCTTCTCCAGAAACGATGTGCCGGGCAAAAAGACATGGGCATACTTCGCGGTCTCGTTGATGAAGAGATCCTGAACGATCACCAACTCCAACGACTCCAGTGCGGCAACCACGTGATGGGTGTTCGGGTCGGATTGGGCAATGTCCTCACCCTGGACGAACAGCGCTTTGAAGTCACCGCTGACGGCGGCGTCAAACATATTGGGGATCCGCAGACCCGGCTCCGACTGCAGCATTGTGCCCCAGAGGGATTCGAACTGCTCACGCACGACGGTGTCGGAGACGTGGCGGTAGCCGGGGAACTCGTGCGGGAAGGACCCCATATCGCAGGAGCCCTGAACGTTGTTCTGGCCGCGCAGCGGATTGATCCCTACGCCGTCGCGGCCGATGTTCCCGGTGACCATCGCGAGGTTCGCCATCGCCATCACCATGGTCGAGCCCTGGCTGTGTTCGGTGACGCCCAGCCCGTAGTAGACGGCCGAGTTCGGCCCGGCGGCGTACAGTCGGGCCGCAGCGCGGATATCGGCGGCGGGAACACCGCTGAACTGCTCGGAGACCTCGGGGCTGTTCTCCGGCAGGCGGATGAACTCCTCCCACTCCCGATACAACTCGGGGTCGCAGCGCTCGGTCACGAACTCGGTGTTGACGAGTCCCTCGTCGACGATCGTGTGCGCCATCGCATTCACCACGGCCACATTGGTGCCGGGCTGCAACTGCAGGTGGTACTGAGCCTCGATATGCGGCGAGCGCACCAGGTCGATGCGGCGCGGGTCGATGACGATCAGGCGCGCGCCCTCACGCAGGCGCTTCTTCATCCGGGAGGCGAACACCGGGTGGGCGTCGGTGGGGTTGGCCCCGATCACGACGATGACGTCAGAGGTGGCCACCGACTTGAAATCCTGGGTTCCCGCTGAGGTACCGAAGGTCTGCTTGAGCCCATAGCCGGTCGGTGAGTGGCAGACCCGAGCGCAGGTGTCCACGTTGTTATTGCCGAACGCAGCCCGGACCATCTTCTGCACCACGAAGACCTCTTCATTGGTGCAGCGCGAGGACGTGATACCGCCGATGCTGTCACGGCCGTAAGTCTCCTGGACCTCACCCAACCGGCGCGCCGCATAGCCGATGGCCTCTTCCCAGGAGACCTCCCGCCACGGGTCGGCGATGGTGTCCCGAATCATCGGCGAGACAACGCGATCGGGATGGCTGGCATACCCCCACGCGAAGCGGCCCTTGACGCACGAGTGGCCCTCGTTGGCGCCGCCGTCCTTGTGCGGCACCATGCGGACCAGTTCGTCACCGCGCAATTCAGCCTTGAACGAGCAGCCCACCCCGCAGTACGCACACGTGGTCAACACACTGCGGGTGGGGATCCCGAGTTCGATGACGGACTTCTCCGACAGCGTCGCCGTCGGGCAGGCCTGCACGCACGCGCCGCACGAGACACATTCGCTGTCCATGAAATTCGTGCCGCCGGCACTCACCTTGGAGTCGAAGCCACGGCCGACGATGGTCAGCGCCAGGGTGCCCTGGATCTCGTCACAGGCCCGCACGCAGCGGCTGCACACGATGCACTTGGACTCATCGAAATCGAAGTAGGGATTGCTGGAGTCGGTCGGCGCATCCAGGTGGTTCTCACCGGCGAAGCCGTAGCGCACCTCGCGCAGTCCGACCACACCGGCCATGTCCTGCAGTTCGCAGTCGCCGTTGGCCGGACAGGTCAGACAGTCCAGCGGATGGTCGGAGATGTAGAGCTCCATGACATTTCGGCGCAAACGCTCGACGCGCGGAGTCTGGGTGTGCACCACCATGCCCGGTTCCACCGGTGTGGTGCACGACGCCGGGGTGCCTTTCTTGCCGTCGATCTCGACCAGGCAGAGCCGGCAGGAGCCGAACGGTTGCAGCGAGTCGGTGGCGCACAGCTTGGGTACCGCCAAACCGGCTTCGGCGGCGGCGCGCATCACCGAGGTTCCGGCGGGCACCGTCACCATCACACCGTCAATGTCCACCGACACCATCTGATCGGATGCCGATGCCGGTGTGCCGTGGTCGGGTTCCTTGAGAAGGGTCATTGTCGTGGTCGTCCGTTCGCTGATCGGTGGAAGTCCTCGCCGAAGTGCGCCACTGCGCTGCGCACCGGCAATGGCGTGAGTCCGCCCATGGCACACAGTGATCCGTCGGTCATGGTTTCGCAGAGCTCCTCAAGTAGTACAAGGTTACGCTCCGGATCGATCCCAGCGGTGATCTTGTCGATGACCTCGACGCCGCGGGTGGAGCCGATGCGGCACGGCGTGCATTTGCCGCAGGATTCGACGGCACAGAACTCCATGGCGAAGCGGGCCTGTGCGGCCATGTTCACGGTGTCGTCGAAGACGACCACCCCGCCGTGGCCGAGCATCGAATTGGCAGCCAACAGCGCCTCGTAATCCATCGACACATCCAGCGCGGAATCGGGGAGGTAGGCGCCCAGCGGTCCGCCCACCTGCACCGCGCGCACCGGCCTTCCCGAGTATGTTCCGCCACCGAAGTCCTCGACGAGTTCGCGCAGGCTCACCCCGAAGGCGAGTTCGACGATTCCGCCGCGCGCGATGTTGCCGGCGAGTTGGAAGACCTGGGTTCCGCGTGAGCGGTCCACCCCGAGTGCCTGGTAGGCCGCCGGGCCGTCGGCCAGGATCTGCGGCACCGCGGACAGGGTGAGCACGTTGTGCACCAGGGTCGGCTTGCCGAACAGTCCTTCCAGTGCCGGGATCGGCGGTTTGGGACGCACCATGCCGCGCTTGCCCTCGAGGCTTTCCAGCATGGCGGTTTCCTCACCGCACACATACGAACCCGCGCCCTCGACGATGCGCACATCGAAGGCCCGACCCGAGCCCATCACGTCTTCGCCCAGCCACCCGTCGATGCGCGCGATATCGACCGCGGTGCGCAGGGTTCGGATCGCCGTCGGGTATTCCGATCGCACATAGATCAGCCCGAGGCTCGCCCCGACGGTGGTTCCCGCGATCGCCATACCTTCGAGCAGCGTGAAGGGGTCACCCTCCATCAGCATGCGATCGGCAAAGGTGCCGCTGTCGCCCTCGTCGGCGTTGCAGCACACGTACTTGACCTCACCGGGGGCCTCTTGGACGGTGCGCCACTTGATCCCGGCCGGGAATCCGGCGCCACCGCGCCCGCGCAGGCCGGAGGCCAGGACGTCGTCAGCCACCTCCGCGGCCGGCTTCGCCAGGGCGCGGCCCAGGCCCACCAGACCGCCGAGCCTGCGGTATTCGTCGAGGTCCAAGGGGTCGGCCAGGCCGACCCGGGCGAAGCTCACCCGCTGCTGGCGGGCCAGCCACGGAATCTCCTCGACCAGGCCGTGCCCCAGTGCATGCGGGCGGCCGTCGAACAGACCGGCCTCGATCAGTTCCGCGACGTCACCGGGTTCGACGGGTCCGTATCCGACGCGACCGGCGGCGGTCTGAACTTCGATGAAGGGTTCCAGCCAGAGCATGCCGCGGGATCCGTTGCGGATCACCTCGACGGTGACTCCCCCGGCTGCGGCCAACTCGACGATCCGCGCCGCGACATCGTCGGCGCCCACCGAACACGCCGCCGAGTCACCGGGAACATAGATGCGCACGCTCACCGGGGCACCACCTGGGCGTTGACTACCGCGGCCCGCACCCGGCCGATATCGCAGCGTCCGACAAGCCGACCATTGACCATGACTGCCGGGCCGAGCGCACAGTTACCCAGACAGTAGGCCTTCGCGAATTCCACACCGCCGGAATCCGTTCCGGCGAATTCGACTGCGCCCGAACCCGTTCCGGCTCCCAGTGTCACGCCGAAATCATGCTCGATCTGCTCGATCAACGACCGGACGCCGGCGGCCTGGCAGGCCTCTGCCACGCAGACCCCGACCACCACCGCGGGCGGCGGGGTGCGGCGTAGATCGTGGTAGTAGGTCAGCACGCCGATGACCTCGGCCCGGCTGACGTTGAGGAACTCGGCGACGACATTCACCGCACTGTCGCTGACGTAGCCGAAAGCCCGCTGAATGTGTTGCAGGCACGGAAGGATGAGCCGCTCTTCGGGCGGCAAAGATTCGAGCAGCGTGGCCTCCGCTGTCACGGCCGGCTGCCCCG
>Ga0194052_1000323_pt1 | contig 32355 bp, 23 predicted proteins | sample SepL226m_MetaG_FD_160117 | JGI IMG/M metagenome (GOLD analysis project Ga0194052, IMG submission 160117) | Anoxic zone freshwater microbial communities from boreal shield lake in IISD Experimental Lakes Area, Ontario, Canada - Sep2016-L227-6m | ecosystem: Environmental > Aquatic > Freshwater >...
CTGTAGCATCTCCTCTAGATGTGAGCTAGATGGTCGCTCGCACTCGTCCATTGGGCCCAACTAACGTGAATGGAAGCGACCTTCAATGAATCGGAAATCACTTCTCCCGCTAGCTGCCATCGGCGCGTTAGCGCTTGCGATTGTTCCTGCCGCTGACGGTCGCGGCGCAGCCGCCAGTGCGTCAGGGCTCAAGATCATCTCTGTGACCGTCAGCCCGTCGGCGCGGGTCGTCACGGTCAAGCTCGGCTGGGATAAGGCGCTGATCGCGAAAGCGGGCAACTCGGACCGCTTCGCCGTCGCCCTAACTTCGCTTCCAGCGAAAGGCCTCCCGGTCACAATCAAGCGTCAAGCAGCTACGAACGGGCCAACGCTGAGAATCGCTTTAACCGCCGCTCAAGCTCGATCCCTGCGCGCAGCGCGCGGCGTGATCGCCACGGCGACGCAAGGCTACGACAGCCCGACCGACAGTGACACCAATTTTGAGCTCAACGGCGTCGCGATTACGAAGGTGCGTGGTGTTGTCCCTGCAGCTGGGCGGGCCTGCGCGGTGACGCTTGCCGCCGGCTCAAATGCCAGCGGCTGTGACCTGCGCGGAGCCGATCTGCGCAACGCCGATCTGAACCACGTGAACCTTTCCCGAAGCGACCTGAGCGGAGCGCGACTCGACGGAGCGCGCATGCAAACCGCCGAGATGGGTGGCGCCAAGCTAGTCGGCGCGTCGCTCGCAGGAGTTGTGTGGTCAGCTACCGAGCAGAGTGCGCTTACGCTTCCCGACGACGGATCGAAGATCGTTGACGCAATAGCTAAGGCCAAGACCCGGATTGATGTGATCAGCTACACCTTCGGCGGGCCAGACATCGTTGGCCAAGCTACTAAGCCTGGCGCTCTGATGGATGCCGTCAGCCGCGGCGTCGACGTGAACATCGTGCTGAACGGTGGTTACAAGCACTGCGCTTCGATGAGTTCCGCCGACCAGACCACTTGCGCGCAGCAATCAGAATTTGACTCGACTTATGCGATCCAGCAGTCGCTGGCATATGCCCATGCGCATCCAAGTAGCGGCGTACAAACGACAGGCAACTTCACGATCCACTTCGCCTCCCAGAACTATCAAATCACCCACCAGAAGTCGATCTTGATCGACATGATCGACAAGGGTGGGGTTCCTTCGATTGGCCCCGATTCGGTGGCGCTGGTATCAACAGGAAATCTGGGGACTTACGGTTGGGCAGCCCGGTCCGAGCACCCTGATTACCTTGTTAATCCGAGCGCTGGGTGCACGTCGGCTGCAACGGCGTGCGCCGACGACTGGGCGGCACGCGACTTCACGATCAAGCTCACGGACCCGCAGCTGCTCGTCAGGATCGCTCAAGTCTTCATGTCCGACTACAACTGCGACACTTGGGCAACAAGCGCCGTCTACAAGAATCTCAGTGGCACAACGATGGCGGACACTTGGGCCAACGGAACACTGCTCGGGGATGGGAGCAGCTACCCATCGATCGGTACGTCCGCCTTCTATGGCAACGATGTCCCAAACCCGTTACTGGAGCTGGCGCCGCAAGGAAATTCGCGCGACCGCACGCTCAAGCTGATCGCCAGCGCCAGCAAGACGTTGATCGTCTACAACGAGGAGATGGCTGATCCAGATGTGGTCAACGCGTTGGCCGCGGCGGCTAAGCGCAAGGTCGACGTTCAGGTTGTGATGGCCTCGGACATCTGCAACAAGTACTCGGTGGCAGGCACCTGCGCCCTGGGGCAGCCAGTGCCAAGTCGGCCTTTTGATTATCTGACGAGCAATGGCGTGAAGGTGACGCTGCTCAACGGCCATTCTGGTCTTTACATCCACGCCAAAGCGATAGTTGCCGACGGGGTTGACGGCTTCATGGGCTCGGAGAATTTTGGCCTTAGTTCGATGAACTACAACCGTGAGCTCGGCCTGATGATGACAAACCGCAGCGATACGACGAAGGTCGAGAGCGGGATTCCTAGCATCCTGAGTGTCGGTGGAATCGCTCAGATTGAGAACGCATTCACGAGCGATTCGAGCCCGGCGGCGGGTGGAATTGTCTACAACCAAGCCAGCGTCTACAGCGGCGTATCCGCCGAGCCAGCAGTTCCGTCAACTTGGCCGACGCCCTATCCCGCACTTGCCACCGACTTCCCGATGCAGTGCGGACCAATTCCTGCCCGCGGGATCCCCGCAACTCCGAACTAAAAAGCCGGCCGCACCCCTGGCCCGCGAAGCCTTGCGGAGCGCTTCGCACCGCGCCCCTCGTGCGGATTGCTGATCCGCTCTGTAGGCTCCGCGGCGGCCGATGACATTCATTTCTGCAGCAGCTTCGTCCGGACTGCACGTCGACGAAGCTTCATTTCTTGTGATCGTGTGCGCTGCCGCGGCGGCAGCGCTGGCGGTCGCGCTAATCGGCGCTCGCATCGCGATCCCGGTTGTTGTTCTGGAGCTGCTTTTCGGCATTGTGATTGGCCCGCAGGTGCTTGGCTTTGCGGCGCCGGATGCCTTCGTCCAGTTCTTCGCCAACCTCGGCCTGGGGATGCTCTTCTTCTTCGCTGGCTACGAAATCGACTTCAAGCGGATTCGTGGCAAGTCGCTGCAGCTTGCAATCGCGGGGTGGGCCATTTCGCTGATACTGGCTTACAGCATCGGTGGAGTCTTGGCTTGGGCCGGCGTAGTCGTTTCTCTCCTTTACACCGGATCGGCGATGGCTACGACGGCGATCGGCACGCTGGTTCCGATCATCACCGACGCTGGGGAGATGCGCACGCGCTTTGGTACCTACCTGCTCGGCGCAGGCGCGATAGGTGAGTTCGGCCCGATCTTGCTGCTCACGCTCGTATTGACCACTTCAACCGCGAAGAACTTCGAGATCCTCGTCGTATTCGTCGCGCTCGCGGTGCTTGCCGCTTTTGCCTCGGTGCGCACAGCGCCGCGGCTGTGGGGGGCGTTTGAAAAAACGGTCGAATCGAGCAGCCAGCTCGCCGTCCGCTTTGCCGTCGTGATCATCTTTGTCCTTGTCTTCTTCGCCTCGGGGCTCGGCCTAGAACTTCTATTGGGTGGTTTCGCAGCCGGGATGATCGTCCGCCTTGCTGCCAGCGGCCGCGAGGTGGCAGTGCTCGAATCGAAGCTGGTGGGGATCGGCTACGGCTTCTTGATTCCGTTCTTTTTCATCTACAGCGGCATGACGTTCGATCTTGATTCACTGATCGGTAGCACCGAGGGGCTGTTGAAGCTGCCGCTCTTCGTGGCGCTCTTCCTGATTGTGCGTGGCGTGCCGGCGCTACTGCTCTATCGCGGGGTTCTCCAGCTGCGCGATCGTTTTGCGCTTGCGTTTTACTCGGCAACCCAGCTTCCGCTCGTCGTTGCGATTACCACCGTCGCCGTCGCCGCAGGGAACATGAAGTCTTCAACCTCCGCCGCCCTCGTAGGGGCGGCGATCCTCTCGACGCTGATCTTCCCGCTGGTTGCGATGCGGCTGCGCGCGGGCCGCGTCGAGGATGACATCGATGAGGACATCGAGCTCAAGCGCGAGGTCGAAGGCTTCGATGACGGCCCGATTCCCGCCTAACCCTGCGGCGCCGCGGTCTTCTCTTTAGCGTCGAGCTTCTTGAAGAACCCGGTTCCTTCGATGCTTCCCTTCGGCAGGATCTTCGCGAGCCAGTTCGGGAGCCACCAGTTCCGCTTACCGACGATCACCATCAGCGCGGGAACGAGCACGCAGCGAACGATCGTCGCGTCAATCGCGACCGCGAAGGCCAACCCAAGTCCGAACTGCTTCGTCGTCGGGTCAGGGTCGGTGACGAATCCGAGAAAGACGCAGACCATGATCAGCGCGGCCGAAGTGATTACTCGAGCGCTGCGCGATAGTCCCCTGATCACTGCCGTCTCGTTGTCGCCACTCTCTTCGTACTCCTCCTGGATGTGCGTTACTAGGAAGACCTCATAGTCCATCGAAAGGCCGAACAGGATCGCGAACATCATCAAGGGCACGAACGAGACGATCGGCACCGAACCGCTAAGCCCAATCAGGCCGATTCCCCAGCCCCACTGGAATACGGCGACCAGCATTCCGTATGCCGCGGCGACGCCAAGAAGGTTCATGAAGGCAGCTTGCAGCGGCACGAGAACTGAGCGGAAGGCGACGAGCAGGAGTAGGAAGCTCAGCGCCACGACGATCAGAATCGAGACTGGCAATTTCTGTTGGATCTCGTCGGCGATGTCGATGAAGGCTGCGGTCTGCCCGCCGACATAGGCAACTTGGCCTGTTGATGCCAGCTCTTTCGGTGCCAAGACTCGAAGGCGGTCAACCAGCGCTTGTGTGGCATCGGAAGGTGGCGCCGATTTAGGCACGACGGTTATCACCGCGGCCGACTTGTCGTTGCTGTAGAGCGGAGGGGCTGGCGGCGCGAGCACGTCTGGATCGGCTGCGATTGCCTGCTCAAGTTGCTTGATCGCTGCCGCGTCGCCAGAATTCCCGTTGAGCTTTACGACGACAAGAATCGGCCCGTTGCTGCCTTGGCCAAAACCGGCCGAGTTGAGGTCGTATGCGTGGGTCGCTTGGGACTGCTTGGAGCCTGCGGCAGTGTCGATCTGCCCGAAGATCATGTCCTTCGTCGGAATCGCGATCACCAGCAGAATCACGACTGCCGCCACCAGCGGCGGCCAAGGGTGCCGCGCAATCCCGCGAGCCCACTTAGCCCAAGCGCTGGTGTCGTGGTCAATCGCGCGGGAGGTCCGTTTGTGCAGGCCGGGGACCCGCAACGCGTCGTAACGCTTGCCGAGCAGGCCGAGCACGGCCGGTAGCAGCGTCAGTGCCGAAAGGATCGCTGTAATAACGAATATCGCCGACAGGTATCCAAGCTGGGCGACTATCGGAATCCCGGCGATGGCCAGTGAACAGAGCGCGATGACAACCGTCGTGCCAGCAAAGAGAACCGCGGCACCAGAGGTAGCGACCGACCGGCCGATCGACTCGCTGATCTCCATCCCGCCGCTGAGCTGCTCTCGATGCCGCGAGAGAACGAAGAGCGAATAGTCGATGCCGACGCCCAGACCGATCATTCCACCGAGCGCGCCAACCGATGACGGCACGCTGCTGACATGCGAGATCAGCGTGATCGCCATCGTTCCGATCACGACACCGAAGATCGCCGTGATGATCGGCAGCAGCATCGTCACCACCGAGCCAAATGTCAGCAGCAGCACAATCAGCGCGGCCGCGATGCCAATCCCAAACGAAAGGTAGGAGGCGTTCGGATCAACGGCGGTGGCTCCGAGGCCCCCGCCGGCGGCGTTCTCGAGCCCAGCTGCGGTGAGTGGCTTCTCGATCCGGTTGACGATGTTGTTCGCTTCGTCGGCCGTTGGGATCGCAAATTTTGGCGTGAGCGTGACTTGGATCAGGGCTGTCTTCTTGTCGGCACTAAGCAGCGCCCCAGCCGCCATCGATGTCTTCGAAGGAGGTAGCGGGCTGACGACCGACTCAACCTCGGGGGAGGCTTTCGCAACGGCGACCGCAGACGCGATTGCGGCACTATTTTGAGGGCTTGTAAGCAGGCCCTTGTCGGCGGAATGGACGACGATCGGGCTGTTCGGCTTGAGCAGTTCGGGCAGCTTTGCCGTTAGTACATCGGTTGCGTTTTGGCTTGGCGTGTTGGGCAGCGTTACCGAGTTGGAGGCGATCATCCCGCCGCTGCTCTTGACCCAGCTTGCGAGTGCAACAACGATCACTAGCCAAACCGCCATCACGATCCAGTGGTGGCGCGCGCAGAACTTTCCGATCCGGTAGAGGGCCGAGGTCATAACTCTTTATACAGGCCGGTTCCCTGTAACTCGGCTGCGCTCTGCGTGGGCCACGCGTCTGTTAGGTTGAGCGGCCTTATGAGAGCTATCCAGATAACTGAACTGACCGGTCCGGCAACGGCGCTGAAGCTGGTTGACATCCCTGAGCCCGATCAAGCTGCCGGGCACCCGATGACCCCTGGCGAAGGCGTGATCGTTGACGTGAGCGCTGCCGGGGTTGCCTTCCCAGAGCTGCTGCAAACCCGCGGTGAGTACCAGATCAAGCCCGATCTGCCGTTCGTTCCAGGTAGCGAGGTAGCCGGCATCGTCCGCAGCGCCTCAGCTGGGTCGGGCTTTGAGCCAGGCCAGCGCGTCGCCGCATTCTGCATGCTCGGCGGCTTCGCCGAGGTCGCCGTCGCGCCGGTCCACTTCACCTTCGCCCTTCCAGACGAACTCGACGATGGGCAGGGCGCCGCGCTTGTTCTCAACTACCACACGGCGCACTTCTCGATGGTCCACCGCGGTGGATTGCGCAGCGGTGAAACGGTGCTAATCCACGGCGCCGCTGGCGGCGTCGGCACCGCTTCAATCCAGGTCGCTAAGGGACTTGGGGCGAGGACGATTGCGGTCGTCTCAAGCGATCAGAAGGAAGCGGTAGCGAGGGAAGCTGGCGCTGATGAGGTGGTCCGCTCCGATGGTCCTTGGAAGGACGAGGTGCTAGCGCTCGGCGGCGCCGACATGGTGCTCGATCCGGTCGGCGGCGACCGCTTCACCGACAGCCTCCGCTCGCTTAACGAGAATGGCCGCCTTGTCGTAGTCGGTTTCACCGGCGGATCAATCCCGGAGGTGAAGGTCAATCGACTGCTGCTTAACAACACTTCTGTGATCGGCGCTGGCTGGGGAGCATCGGTGCTTGGCAACCCGGCGCTGGTTAAAGCGACCGGAGATGCGATCGCTGATCTGATCGCCAGCGGTTTCGTCCGGCCGCCTGTTGGCGCGCACTTCGCGCTTGAAGATGCGGCCGACGCGCTGGAGCTAATCGACAGTCGCGGCGCCACCGGAAAAGTCGTGCTAGACGTAGCCTGAAGCACCAATCGGCATAGTAGTCGCCGCGATGCCATAGAATCGACGCGATGCGCAAGGCTGACAAGTACGCAAACCTAGTCGCCGTCTTTGGACCGGTCATTGTGCTGATCGCGCTAATTCCGGTTGCCGTCAATCATGATCTGCTCGCTTGGAGCGACCTGATCATCTTCACGATCATGTATCTAGTCTGCGGTCTTGGTATCACGGTCGGCTACCACCGTCTCCTCACGCATCGCTCGTTTGAGACCTACAAGCCGATCGAGTACATGTTTGCGATCTTCGGCTCGATGGCGATCCAGGGTGGGCCGATGGATTGGGTCGCCGACCATCGCAAGCATCACGCCCATTCGGATGTCGAAGGCGACCCTCACAGCCCGCACGTCGGCCACGGTTCCGGAGTACTTGGAGCGGTTCGCGGCCTCTGGCACGCGCACGTCGGTTGGACCTGGCGAGTGCACGGAATGGCGACGCACAAGAAGTACGCAATCGATCTCAGCGAAGACCGCGGCATGCGCGTGATTCATTACTCGTTCCCGTTCTTCATCCTTGTCTCCGCCGCGCTCCCGTTTGGACTTGGCGTTGCGATCACCGGAACGATTTACGGTGGGCTGACCGGCCTGCTCTGGGGCGGGCTGATCCGCGTGCTGCTGCAAAGCCACGTGACCTGGTCGGTCAACTCGGTCTGTCACTTCTTCGGCAATCGCCGCTTCGACGTTGAGGATCAGTCAACGAACGTTTGGTGGCTGGCGATCCCATCCTTTGGCGAATCGTGGCACCACAACCACCACGCTTTTCCGCGCTCGGCTAAGCACGGATTGAAGCGCTACGAGATCGACGCATCGGCGATGCTCGTAGGGCTGCTGCGCAGGCTCCACCTAGCTTGGAATGTCGTCGAGATTGCGCCTGAGCGCCAGGCGCAAAAGCTCTCGACGTCGCAACCTCAGCCAGTTTCCTGAGGGCTCTGCCCGATGGCTTCTAACTAGGCCTGATCTTCGAGGATCTTAGTCTTCTCGGCCTCGAACTCTTCGTCACTGAGCGCGCCGCCATCTCGCAGTGCAACTAGACGCTCGAGCTTCGCCATGCGCTGACTTTCGACGTCGCCGGCCGGCATCGTCTTGTCAGTTGCGGTGCGGGCTTTCACGTCCGCCGCGGCCTTCGAAGTCGTCTCCTTGACGGCCGTGCCAGCGCGGCCGAAAGCGGCACTGACTTTTGCGGCGCCGGCGCGAAGTGAATCGCCACCCGATCCGCCGGCGTTCGGGAAGTCCGCCAGCGTCTCACGCCTCAGCATGTAAACGCCGAGGAAGACGAGCACCACGAAGAGCAGAATGAACCCGGGGCGACCTGCGGCCGGGATTGGCTCCCAGATCAGGAACAGCAGAATTAGCAGTCCGATGACGATGTAACTGGCTTCGGGATACGGGTTGAGTACCGGTGACAGCCAGCCGCGGACCGCTTTCGCCGCCTTCGTGCGACCACCGAGCAGCCCGGCGATGATCAGCATCACTCCGACCACTACCGCTTGCGTTGCCAGCTCACCGAGTAGCGAACTTTCGATCGACCACGCGGCCTTGACCGCTGGCTGAAGTGAAACGTCGGTGACCAGGTTCGATACCACTTGGTCGCCGACCGCGCCCCGCAGAATTACTACCGCGAGACCGGCGATGATCAGCCCCGCGCCAGCCTCGACCATCGTGTTCGCGCGCCGGCCTGAAGCGAGAGCGACGGCGGCAATGAACAGCAGCACAGCGAGAACCGTGAAAATAATCGCCGATGTCTTCAGCGCCTTGGTGACCTGCTGGATCTGCTGCAGATCCTTCGATTGAACGACGGTTACCTGACCAGCGCCCGGAGGTATTTTGGAGACGATGCTGCTTGGCAGGCCGACGCTGGCGCCGACCTTCTGAAGGATCGTTCCTAAGTTGACCGTGACGTTGCCATTGGTTGTGCTGACGTAGCTGTTTCCGCCGTCGATCGCTTGCACGAACTGCTCGTGGGCGAGGCGGTTCGCGTCGGTCCAGATTGCTTGCACTGCTGGCTGCTCAAGCGCCGAATTCGCGGCCTGCGTAATGAGGTCGCGGGCTCCCGCAGCGGCTACGGGAGCAAGCGGCTGCAGGTCCTTGGGCAACACCGTTTTGATCTCGGCCGGCACGTCGACATTCGTGTAGAGCTGGTCGACTAGGTAGTTCGCAACTTGGCTGCGGATCGCTGGGTTGGCGATCAACTCTGAGCTCGACTTAGTCCATTGGTTGGTGTCGAGCAGCTGCTGGCGCGTCCAGTTTGCAAACACGGCCAAGATCGTGAAGATCGTTGCGAGGATTACGAGCAGATGGACCGAAATTCGGCGGCCGCGTGACCTCTTCCACGGCGATTCTGCGCCTGCCATCACGGCGGTCGGCGCGTCATCTGCAGAGGCCTTGGCTCGCGTGGGCTGTTCGGTTGTCTTATCTTCGGAATCTGGACTCATATCGCGGTAGCCTCGCACATACGCAGCCCTTCCGCTAGCCCCTCTCTTCGTGAAACGCTCAACACCCCCTCAACCCCCGTCACGTCGGCGCCTAACGGGCTTCGTAGTGCGCGTGATCGCGCTTGGCTTAATCCAGGCGCTAACCCTCTGGGGTGCTGCCGCAATTATTCCGGGGATCGACGTTCCGTCGTTCGCTGCTGCGCTAGTAGTCGTAATTGTCCTCGCCGTCTTTGGTTCGTTGATCTGGCCGCTGATTACAAGACTGCTGCTGCCGCTCACGGTGTTGACCTTCGGTCTGTTGGCGCTCGTGGCAACAACTGCGATGGTCTGGATCTCGCTCAACGTCGTTGACCACAGCCAGCCAACAGTGATGGGCTCGTTCTTTGTGGCTGTTTTGATGACAGTGGTCAGCACGATTGCCGGCACGCTGCTCGACGTTGACGGCGACGCCTACCACCTCAGCGTCGTGCGGCGGCGGATGCGCAAGTCGCGCCGCAGCAATGAGACCGATGTTCCCGGCGTGATCTTCTTTGAGATCGACGGACTCGGTGAGAAGGTGCTGCGCGATGCGATCGAAGCCGACTACGTGCCGACGATCGCCCGTTGGATTGCCGACGGCAGCCATCGCCTTGTCGGCTGGGAGTGCGACCTGTCGAGTCAAACAGGCGCCAGTCAAGCCGGGCTGCTGCTCGGTAGTAACGAAGACATGCCTGCCTTCCGTTGGTATGAGAAGGAGCGCGGGGTGGTGATGGTCTCCAGCAGTGTCAGCGACACGGCCGAGATGGAGCGCCGCCGAAGCACCGGAAGTGGCCTCCTTGCCGTCGACGGGACGAGCCGCGGCAATTTGCTCTCCGGTGACGCCCCCAGAGCTTCCGCGACGCTGAGCGTCGTTCGTGACAAGGATCGATCCCATTCGAGCGAGTTTTTTGCTTTCTTCTCCGACCCTTCCGGGATGACCCGCACGCTGGTCCTCTCCGCGCACGACATCATCCTCGAGAAGTTCGCCTACTGGAGTCAGATGCGCTCCGGAGCCGAGCACGTGCACCGCGGCGGCGTCTACCCGCTGCTGCGTGCGGCGATGACGGTCGTGATGCGCGAACTCAACACAGCGACGCTGCTAGCGGACATCGTTGAGGGTGTCCCGGTTTCCTATTCGACCTATGTCGGTTATGACGAGGTTGCGCACCATTCAGGCATCCGCGCTCCCGACGCACTTGCAGTTCTGCGGCGGCTCGATCGGCAGCTGCTCCGCCTTGAACGCGCGACTGCGCAGGCGCCGCGGCCCTACCACATAGTCGTCCTCTCGGATCATGGGCAAACCCAGGGAAGGCCGTTTCGTCAGCGCTGCGGCCAAACCCTTGAGGAAGTGATCGAGAATGCCTGTTCCGGCGATCAGGCAGTTAGCGCACCGCCTGCAGTAGCTGAGTCTTGGGGCGAGGTCGGTGGTTGGCTGACCGAGCTGAGCACCGATGACAGCGCTGGCGGAAGGATGATGGCGCTTGCAACGCGCCGCTTGGTTAGTGATGACGGGGTCGTGCTCGGGCCCGGCCGTGAGGCGCACGAGCAGCACAGGGCGGTTTCCGACTCCGACTCCGAAGCTAAAGAGAGGCCGGAGGTAATTGTTCTCGCGTCCGGCTGCCTAGGGCTTGTCTCATTCCCGCGGATCGCAGGGCGGATGACGCTGGAGCAGATCGAGCTGGAACACCCCGGCCTCGTTGCGGCTTTGGCCGCGCATCCTCAGATCGGCTGGGTGATGGTGCGCTCCGAGCACGAAGGGGCCGTGGTCCTAGGTGCCAGCGGGAGCTATCGCCTCCGAGATGACAGCGTCACGGGGACCGATCCGATCGCCGACTATGGCGTCAACGCCGCCAGCCACCTTCGACGCCACGACGGCTTCAGCCAGTGCCCGGACCTGCTGATTGGCGGTGCATACCTGCCGCAGGAGGATGAGATCGTTCCGTTTGAGGAATTCATGGGCTCGCACGGAGGGCTTGGCGGTGCTCAGATGCACCCGTTTGCGCTCGTGCCGACCAGCTGGAGCGAGACCGACGCGCCGATTGTCGGCGCCGCGACGATGCATCACGAACTTAAGCGTTGGATGGTTGAGAGCGGCCTAAGCGTCGCAGGCCCCCAACAATCACAAAGCGCCTGATGCCAAATAACCCAGCGACGCAGCTTGCGCCACGGAACGCGGCGCTAGACGGTTTGCGCGCCGTCGCGGCGCTCAGCGTCTTCGGATTCCATGCTTGGCTCTACACGCTCAGCACGCCCCGCGCCTCGTTCGCACCAGTGTCATTCCTCAACGATCTCTTCGCTCAGCTGCGGGTTGGGCTGGTGCTTTTCTTTGTTCTGACCGGCTTCTTGCTGTTCCGCGCATGGGTCAGATCGGGCGCGGCGGGCGGACCCGCGCCAGCCAACGCTACGTACGCCGTCCACCGGATCGGCAGAATCGTCCCCGCTTACTGGTTAGCGATCATCGGCAGCGCGCTGGCGTTGTATCCGCTGGCTGGCTCGCCCGGAGTTCGCCTTCCTCCGGCTGGGTTGCTGCCGCTCTTCTTCATATTCGCCGAGAATTTCAACCCGCAAACTCTGCTGACGCTAGATCCGCCAATGTGGACGTTGGCGGTTGAGGCCACCTTCTATTTGGCGCTGCCGGTTCTTGGCTGGCTCGCCCTACGTGCTGGGCGCGGCCGCGGGACGATGACATTGGTGCCTTTGGTTCTGCTCGCCGGCGGGGTGATCTTCAACTACGTGATCTCGTTGCACGGCGGTGGCTCACCGGGCTGGCCGAAGAGTCTGCTCGCAATGCTGCCCTACTTTGCGCTGGGCATGCTGGCCGCCGTGATCGTCGAAGGCCGTGGGCTGAGCCGCCCTTCGGCGCGGATCTGGGTGGCGGTCGGGGTACTGCTTGTGGTGGCCAACGTCGTAGTGCAGATAGAGGCCTTCGACGTGTTGCGTGTGCTGCGCGATCTGTCGGCAGCGGTTGGTTTCGCGATCATCGTCGCTGTGGCCGCACTTCGCCCGCCCAAGCCGCTCGAGTGGCGACCGCTCGTTTGGATCGGAGGCGTTAGCTACGGCTTGTATCTGTGGCATGTGCCGGTGCTACTGGTGCTTCGCGCCGATGGTTTGCTCCCGCTAAACCCGTGGGGCGCAACGCTCGTCGCGCTCCCGCTCTCGCTGCTACTCGGCTGGATGAGCCTGCGGCTAGTCGAACAGCCAGCGATGGCCTGGAGTCGGCGGACGAAACTCTTCGGAGCAAACGTCAGCCGCAGCGCTTAGCGAAGCGGCGGAAGAGCTCACGGCCGTACTCGTTCCAGGCAGGCAAGTGGTCAGCTAGGCCGCCGTCAATCAGCGCCGCGTCTTTCTGCTCTTGGGACGTGCCCTTGTGTAGCGGTTCGAGCCACTCGTCGAGGATCTGCTGGTCAACCTCGGGGTGGTGCTGGAACGCCCAAGCTTCCCCCAGTCGGAAAGCCTGAACGCATAGGTCGTTGCGCGCGAGGACGGTTGCATCGGGTGGCGGCTCGCAGGCGTAGCTATGCCAGAGCAGGCCTGTCAGCGTTTGGTCACCGAAGCTTGCAATCGGGTCGTCGAGCGCTTCTGGGAGCTGCTCAAACTCGATCCAGCCAAGCTCCTTTTCGCTCGCCTTGAAGACAGACCCCCCGCGGAGGTGAGCGATCATCTGTGCGCCGAGGCAGACGCCGAAGAGTGGCCGCTCCTGCTCGATCCAATCGTTCACGATCTCAAACTCTTTCTCGAGGTAGGGGTAGCGATCGACTTCGTCGATGTTCTCGTCGCCACCGAGAACGAGCAGGCCGCTGTAGCTCTCCAGCGGGGACGGCGGTTCAGCGCTGAGCGCCGGGCACCATTCTTCGATTGTCATTGAGTTATCGCGGGCGCCATCGACGAGCACTCCCGAGGTGCCACCGTCCGGATGGATGATCGCGAGGATTTCAGCCATGCCGCATCCTACGATCTCCGCCCGTCCCTGCGAAGCCGATCAGCGCGCCACAGGCGCTAATTGCCGCTGCGACCAAGAACGCGTCCGCATAGTTGTTGCCTGCCCCGATCGAGGCGATTAAGCCGGCCAACGGTGCGCCGAGCCCGACGCCAACATCGAAGAAGGCGAGGAAGGCGCCGAGCGCAGTCGCGCGCCGGGCCACGTCGGTGTTCTCGATCACGATCACCGCGAGCGATGGGAACACGAGCGACATTCCGCCGCCGGCGAGAATCGCTCCGGCTAGAACTATTGGCAACGAACCGGCGAGAGCAACGACAGCTATTCCGCTTGCTTGGATCAGCCCCGCAACCAAGATCGTTGGCCGCGAGCCGAACCGGTCAGGAACCGATGACAGGAACAGCCGCGTGAGAACGAACGAGGCCGTGAAGGCAGTGAAGGCCGAAGCGCCATGACCGATTCCTTCGTGGTCAAGTAGCAGAACAACGAACGACATGAAGCTGCCGTAGGCAAGCGAAACCATTGCCAACGAAGCACCCGGACGTAGCGTTGAGGATGGGACCCAGCGCAACAGCCCGCGTTGGTTGCGGCTTGCAACCACGGCGGCGCTCGGTGCTGCGTTCGCGTGGATCTCGCCGCCGACGAGCTCAGCTTCGGCTAGCTCTTCCGACGCCGACTGTTTGGTCGCCTGCGCCGCCGGGATGAGACTGGCGATCACGAGCGCGACCAGCGGCGCAGCAACCGCGAACGCCCAGACCGCGTCATAGCCAGCGGCGCTGAGAATCAGCGAGCCGAGCACGGCGCCGACGGTGATCCCGCCCCAGACCGAGAGCCCGAACAGGCCGACGACGCGCGCCCGCCCTTCGACAGGCGCGAGGTCAACGATCCAAGTAATTCCAGCGGTGTAGATCCATCCTTCTCCGATACCCACGAGCAGGCGCGAAATAATCAGCCCCGGGACTCCGGCGGGCACGAAAAGCAACGCCGCGCCGAAAGCGCTGATTGCGATGCCAGCAATGTGGACAGGCTTGCGCCCTCGCTTATCGGAGATTCTGCCACCGATCGGGCGCATCATTATCCCCGTCACCGAGAACGCGCCGATCACTAGCCCGACGGCCACATCGCCGCCGCCGATCGGTCCCTTGACGAACAGCGGAAGCACCGGGATCACTGCGCCGATGCCAAGAACGTTGATCAGCGTTGCCGCAAACAGTGCGTAGGCTGCCGCTGAGCCCGCGCGCCGCCGGTCTTCAGGGGCGCTTGATTCCTGCCCGGCCGAGTCGTAGCTGCCCATTGCGCCTGAGACTAGCGCCGGTCACGGGCCGCCAAGTCGCGCTACACTGAGTTTTCGACTCGCCTGGGGCGGGTCGTTTTTCTGCCCCAGACAGTCTTTTGACGCAACCTCTAACACCGGAGTCAACGCATGGCCCGTGGAGATGTACGCGTCGCGATCACCCTCGAGTGCGAGGACTGTAAGCGACGTAATTATCAAACGAACAAAAGCAAGCGAAATACGCCTGACCGCGTAACGCTGCGCAAATACTGCCGCTGGTGCCGTAGCCATACCAGCCACAAAGAGACTCGTTAGTGAGCTTCGAGCAGTGGCACGTAACCGCAAAAGAGCGAAGCAGCGCAAGGCCAAGCGAGATGGATCGGCTGGCGGCGAAGGGATCGTCCGCGACGACATTCCAGCCTCGCTCGACCACTCCTCAGCCGACGTTGACGAGTTCGAAGCCAAGCTTGTCGCTGGAGCTGAAGGCACCCCGGCCGACCCGAAGGTCGACCCAAGTGCCGGTGGAGTCGTGCATCCTGAAGGGCTCAGCGCGGAGGAGTTCGCCGAGCTCGAGGACCGGATCGATGATGTCGAGCAGAAGATCGAAAGCGGCGATCAGGAATCAATCAGTGAGGCTGAGGAGTCGCTCGAAGCTGACATCGAAGCTCGCCAGGCCGCTGCGGGTGTCTCTGCAGCAAGCGCCGATCAGCCTGCCAGAAGGAAATCGATCTTTGGCCGCTTCTTCGATTTCCTTCGCGCCTCGTGGTCAGAGCTTCAGCGCGTTCAATGGCCTGATCGTCGTCAAGTCGGACAGGCCACTGCAGTCGTTATTGGCTTCGTTGTTGTCGCCGGCGCCTATCTTGGTCTCGCTGACGCAGCTGCCCAAAAAATCGTCGACCTAATCATCTGACCTTCAAACCGATCTGGATCCCATGTATCGCTGGTACGTAATCAACACTCGCTCAAATCTTGAAAAGAAGGTCAAGGGCGATCTCGAACGCCGTCTCGCAGCTCACGATCAGTCGAGCAAGGTCAGGCAGATCGTAATTCCGACAGAGACCAAGGTTGAGATCAAGGACGGCGAGAAGGTCTCGAAGGAAGAGCGCACGATGCCTGGCTACGTGTTGATCAACATGGACCTCAACATGGTCACGAACCCTGAACTTTGGGCGGTCGTCAAGGAGACGCCGAACCTGACGGGCTTCGTTGGCGCATCAACAGATCCAGTCCCGCTGACGCAGCCTGAGGTTGATCGCCTGCTCCACCAGGAGGTCGCTCAGAAGGTCGCATCGAAGGCGCAGTTCACAATTGGCGAATCGGTCAAGGTTGTTGCCGGTCCGCTCTCAGACTTCTCAGGCGAAATCGCCGAAATCAATCAGGACGCCGCGAAGCTCAAGGTGCTTGTGTCAATCTTCGGTCGAGAGACCCCGGTCGAGGTTGGCTTCGACCAGGTCAAGAAGATCTGATCTAAGTAGCCGCTAAAGATTCGCAGACAGGGATAAACGATGGCCAAAAAAGTACTAACTCAACTCAAGCTCCAAGCCCCCGGCGGTCAGGCCAGTCCTGCGCCACCGGTTGGCCCTGCTCTGGGTCAGCATGGAATTAACATCATGGAGTTCTGCAAGGCCTTCAACGCCCAGACGCAGGAGAACGCCGGCGTAATCACCCCAGTGGTGATCACTGTCTACGAGGATCGCTCATTTACCTTCATCACGAAGACGCCGCCAGCGGCCGTGCTGATCAAGCAGGCGATCAAGCTGAAGAAGGGCTCGGGCGAACCGAACCGCGACAAGGTCGGCAAGATCACCCAAGCTCAGCTGCGTCAGATTGCTGAGACCAAGCTCGATGACCTCAGCGCAAACGATGTCGATGCCGCGATCAAGATCATTGCCGGCACGGCTCGATCAATGGGCGTAGAGGTGGTCGCATGACCAAGCACAGCAAAGGCTTCGACGAAGCACTCGGAGAGGTTGACCGCGAGCGCGAGTACGAGCCGGCCGAGGCCGTAGCGCTCTGCAAGAAGCTCGCGCGAGCAAAGTTTGACGAGTCAATCGAGCTGCACCTGCGGACCGGCCTTAACGTCCGCCACGCCGAGGAGCAGCTGCGCGGCACGATCGCGCTGCCGCACGGGCTTAGCAAGGACGTCACGATCATCGTCTTCGCACAGGGCGACAAGGCCCGCGAAGCTGAAGCCGCCGGAGCCGACGTCGTTGGCGCCGAAGACCTTGCAACGAAGGTCGAAGAGGGCTTCAGCGATTTCGACGTCGCGATCTCAACTCCCGATCTGATGCCGGTCGTCGGCAAGCTCGGGCGCGTGCTTGGGCCGTCAGGCAAGATGCCTAACCCGAAGGTCGGCACCGTGACGATGGACATCACGAAGGCCGTCGAAGAGGCCAAGGCAGGCAAGGTCGAGTACCGCACCGACCGCAGCTCGATCGTTCATCTTGTAATTGGAAAGGCAAGCTTCTCTGAGGAGGCGCTGCTCGCCAACTACGCAGCTGTCGTCGAGGAGATCATCCGCGCTAAGCCGTCGGCGGCTAAGGGCCGTTACCTGAAGTCGATCACGCTGACTTCGACCATGGGCCCTGGCATCAAGGTTGATTCCGACCCATCTTTCACCCGCGATCTTCAGGAGGCAGCGCCGGCCGCGGCCTGACATCCTGAATATTCGCGCCACCCAAGACCTCCGGCAGGCCGTGACGACGGCCACAAGTCCGGAACAGGAGGCTCATGAACAAAGAACAGAAAATTGAAGCGGTCGCTGAGATCGCAGAGCAGATCGAGCAGTCACAGGCTGTCTTCGCGATCGACTATCGCGGCATCACCGTGTCCGAGATTGCCTCGATCCGTGCCCAGCTTGGCGCTGCCGATGCCAGCTTCCGCGTCGTCAAGAACTCGCTGACAGAGCTTGCCGCAGATAAGGCTGGCGCTGAGCATCTAAAGACGCTGCTCGAGGGTCCGACGGCGCTGACGTTTATTCGCGGTGACGCGGCCGCGGCAGCAAAGGCGATCTCGACCTTTAACCGCGAAACCGACTTGCTGCCATTTAAGGGCGGCATCATGGATGGCGAGCCGCTCGAGGTTGAGCAGATCAAGATCATTGCCCGCCTGCCTGCCCGTGAGGTTCTTTACGGTCAGCTAGTTGGCATGGTTGCCTCGCCGGTCGGCGGACTTGTCCGCGGCCTTGGTGGGCTGATCGGTGGACTCGCGACAGCACTTGGGCAGATTCAGCTCCAGCGCGCCGACGAGCCGCAGCCTGAAGCTGAGGCAGCAGCCGAGCCGGAGGCTGAGGCGGCTCCGGAGGCTGAAGCAGCGCCTGAGGCTGAAGCAGCGCCAGAGGCTGAAGCAGCTCCGGAGGCCGAAGCAGCGCCAGAGGCCGAAGCCGAAGCAGCACCCGAGACTGAAGCCGAAGCCGAAGAGGCTCCAACGGCCGAAGCAGAACCAGAGGCCGAAGCAGAGCCTGAAGTAGAGGCTGAAGCAGATACCGAAGAAGCACCAGAAGAAGAAGCATCTTCCGACAACGAGGCGGACGCTTCGGCTTAGGCCGAGCTCGCCGAAGCGATCCCAGGAGGGAATAAGAACATGGCAACAACGACAGAAGCATGGATTGAAGAGCTGAAGGGCATTTCGGTGCTCGAGCTCAATGAGCGCGTTAAGGCGCTCGAAGAGGAGTTCGGCGTTTCGGCGACCGCAGTGGCAGCAGCCGCTCCGGCAGCCGGTGGCGGCGGAGACGCTGGCGGCGATGACGACGCCAGCTCAACGGTTGACGTGATTCTCACGGCAGCCGGCGACAAGAAGATCCAGGTCATCAAGGTTGTCCGCGCGGCAACCGGCCTCGGTCTGAAGGAAGCCAAGGCTGTCGTCGATGAGGCGCCAGGTCCAGTTAAGGAAGGCGTTGAGCGCGAAGAGGCAGACAAGCTCAAGGCTGAGATCGAAGAGGCAGGCGGAACGGTTGAACTGAAGTAGTCGCCTTGCCGTTTGAAGTGTCGAAGGGCGTCCTGCGGGGCGCCCTTCTGCGTTCCCGGGGCCGTCCGGCGTGCCTGTTCGACTGTTGCCTGTGACTCACCGCTTTAACTTGGTCCGGCGCGCCGAGGCAAGCCATTCCTACGGCTTCGTGATGTTCTTCGTCGTCGGGACGATCGTGCTTGCCGTGGCGATCCCCGAGAGCAGCCCCTGGAGGGCTTCGATCGTCGTCTGCCAGGCCTTGGCAGCCGTCATCGCCTGCTGGACCTCCGATGCGCCGCAGCGCGTCTTCAGGATCGTCCTTATCTTCTCTGTGCTTGGCGTTCTCGGGGCGATCGGACTCGGTGTCTTCGGTGGCACCAATTCGCCTGCCGGTCGAGCGATGAACGTGCTGGGCGTCGTTGTCGTCGCCGCGGTGATCATCAGGGGCATCATTCTCGACATTGAGACTGAGGGAGTCCGAGGGCGCGCGGTAGCTGGCGCGCTCACCATCTACTTGCTGTTCGGGACGCTCTGCGGTTTCGTTTACGGCCTCGAGGAGTCGATCAGCAACAACCCCGTGCTGCATGCGTCAAATTCGACGCTGGAAGCCAACGGGTCAACCTCGGCGAACATGTACTTCTCGTTCGTAACGCTGACGACCGTCGGTTACGGCGACCTGACTCCTGTCTCCGGAGGGGCCCGCGCGACGGCAATCTTTGAGGCGCTCGTCGGCCAGCTCTATCTGGTCGGCATCGTCGCGACGCTCGGCGGGGCGCTCGGAAAAGGCAGAGGCGGGCTGAAGAAAGAGCTCGCTCCGGAGGCTGCTTCGGCGCCGCCGACGAATTCCGACTCCTAGTCCGTTTGGCGCTGACGCCGCGCCAATAGTCGGACTTCCGAGGCGGCGTCCGTGACCGCCGATGCGCATCGCAGGTGGGGCCTCCTTAGCCTTTTGCTACTTTCCGATTTCGCGCGTGGCAGTCACGCGCAGATCAAAATTATCCCGTAAGCCTTTGCCCTCTAGGAGTCGCCGCTTGTCCTGCGTAGAAGTTCCACGAACGCGCACTTTTTCTTCGCACCTCGAGTACAGGCTCGGGGTTGCCAACGTGACCCACTCGTGAGTCAGATCTCAAACCTCTGGCGGCGCGTCGAGGCAAGCCACTCCTACGGCTTCGTGATGTTCTTCGTCGTCGCCACGATCGTCTTGGCGGTAGCGATTCCTGACGACAGCAGGTGGCGCGCTTCGATCGTTATCTGCCAAGCGATCTCGGCAGTGGTCGCCTGCTGGACCTCAGACGCTCCGAAGCGGCTCTTCCAGCTGGTGCTTGCCTTCTCGACGGTATCGATCCTTGCCGCGATCGGGTTTGGCGTGTTTGGTCAAGTTGGTTCGACTGCGGGTCGGACTGTGAACGTGATCGGCGTGCTGGTCGTCGGCGCGGTGATCGTCAGGGGCATTGTGATTGACATTCAGGCCGAGGGGGTGCGGGGGCGAGCGGTCGCTGGCGCGCTGACGATCTACCTACTTTTCGGAACCCTCTGCGGGTTCATCTATCGCCTCGAGGAGTCACTCAGCTCGGATCCCGTGCTCCACGCTGCAAACCCGTCGATCACTGACGATGGGTCCACCTCAGCAAACATGTATTTCTCGTTCGTCACGCTTACTACGGTCGGCTATGGCGACCTCACCCCGATCTCAGGTGCGGCACGCGCCACGGCAATTTTTGAGGCGCTCGTTGGCCAGCTCTACCTGGTAGGGATCGTTGCGACGCTTGGTGGGGCGCTTGGAAAAGGCAAGGGCAAGCTGTAGAAAAAAAGTTGGCGCTGGAGCCTGCTGTTGCGCCACTGTCGAATTCCGACGGGTGATCCGTTAGACTGCCGAAATCGGTCAATAGTCGTAGCCGCCTAAGTGCGGACACCGCGCCACATACGCGGTCGTCCAGGGCGGGGTCCGTGAGTGCCGATGCGCCCCGTAGGTGGGGTCTGCGTAGCCTTGTGCTATCTTCAGAAGTCGCGCGTGAAAGTCACGCGCACCTCGTAGTTGCCCGTAAGCCTCTGAAACTCAGGAGTCGCCGCTTGTCCCGTGTAGACGCTCCACGCACGCGCCGTACCTTCGCGCGCCTCGAAAGCACCATCGATGTTCCCAACCTGATCGACATCCAACGCCGCTCATTTGAGCGCCTTGTCGATCCCGTAAAGGGGGGACTGCGCGAAACAATCGACGACGTCTCGCCGATTGAGGATTACACCGGAAACCTCGCAATTCAATTCGGCGAACTGGCCTTCGAAGAGCCTGTCGCCACGATCGAAGAGTGCCGCGAGAAGGACATCACTTACGCGCGCCCACTCTCAATCACCGTCGCCTTCATTAACCGCGAGACCGGAGAGATCCGTGAGCAGCAGGTCTTCATGGGTGACTTCCCATGGATGACCGACCGCGGCACCTTCATCATCAACGGCACCGAGCGTGTCGTTGTGACCCAGCTGGTCCGCTCGCCGGGCGCTTACGTGATGGAGCCGAAGGACAAGGAGAAGCAGGTCTTCACCGCCAACTTGATGCCGGCCCGCGGCTCATGGCTCGAGCTGGAGATTGACAAGAAGGGCAAAGTCTTCGTACGCATCGACCGCAAGCGCAAGCTTCCGGTAACGGTGCTTCTGCGCGCACTCGGCTTCACCGATGACGAGCTGCTCGAGGTTTTTGAGGACTCGCGTTACATCCGCAACACAATTACTGCCGACCCTCCTCACGCGGAGCCGCGCGCGGAAGACTTCTTCAAGCGCGTTGAGGCGCTATCGAAGAAGCTCAAGGGCGCGACGCACAAGAACGACGCTGCGCTCGACAAAGAGGCAGTCGCCGAACTCCTCGCTTGGGTCACCGATGACAAGCGTAAGTGGAAGGAAGCCCAAGATGACGAGGTCACTGAGCTCACGCAGCTCTTGACCGAGGAGCTCGAGCGCTTCGAGATGAACCGCAGCGCAGGGCTGATTGAACTTTTCAAGAAGCAGCGTCCGGGCGAGCCGCCGAGCGTTGAAGCAGCCGAGTCGCTGCTCAACCAGATGTTCTTTGACCCCAAGCGCTACGACCTAACTCGCGTTGGTCGCTACAAGCTGAACGCGCGCCTTGGGACCGGTGTTGATCTCGAGACTCGCACGCTCACGGTTGAAGACATCGTTGCTTTGATCAAGGAACTCGTGCTGCTGCCGAAGCTGCTTGGGATTCCAGAGGACGACGAGGTCGAGATCAAGGACTTTGCCGCTGAGGCGCAGTCATTGCCGCGTGAGCCGCTGGTAGATCATCTCGATGAATACGAGCATTTTGGAAACCGTCGTCTGCGAACAGTCGGCGAGTTGATTCAAGACGCTTTCCGCGTCGGTCTCTACCGCATGGAGCGCGTAGTTCGAGAGCGCCTAACGACTGAGGATGAGGACACGATCACGCCGCAGACGATCGTCAACATCCGCCCAGTTGTGGCGGCGCTGAAGGAGTTCTTTGGCTCCTCGCAGCTGAGCCAGTTCATGGATCAGACGAACTCGCTCTCTGGCCTCACGCATCGCCGCCGCCTTTCGGCGCTGGGTGCCGGCGGCCTGACCCGCGAGCGCGCACCGATCGAGGTTCGCGACGTACACCCGACCCACTACGGCCGGATGTGCCCGATTGAAACGCCTGAGGGCCCGAACGTCGGCCTAATCGGTTCGCTTTCGAGCTACGCCAAGATCTCTGACTTTGGCTTCATCACGACTCCTTATCGCGTCGTCAAGGACGGCGTCGTTACCAACGAGGTTGTCGATCTCGATGCCACGCAGGAAGAGGAGATGCTGGTCGCCCAGGCCAACCATCCAATCGATGAGAAGACCGGCAAGCTGCGCGGCCCTGAAGTTATCTGTCGTACGCACGCCGGTCAGTACGTGACCGTTGCGCCGAAGGACGTTGACCTCGTTGACGTCTCGCCTCAGCAGATCTGGTCGGTTGCGACGGCGATGATTCCTTTCCTCGAGCACGACGACGCCAACCGCGCTCTGATGGGCTCCAACATGCAGCGCCAGGCAGTCCCGCTGCTGGTTGCAGACGCACCGCTCGTAGGTACCGGTATGGAAGCGCGAGCAGCGCTCGATACCGGCGACGTCCTGCTTGCCGGCATCGACGGCACCGTCACCTTCGTCGACGCTGAACGAATCGTGATTGAGGGCAAGGAACGCGAAGAGCATCTGCTCAGCAAGTTCCAGCGCTCCAACCAAGGAACGTTGATCCATCAGCGGCCACGCGTGAAGAATGGCGAGAAGGTCAAGGCTGGCCAGGCGCTTGCCGACGGCGCATCGACCGATCACGGTGAGATGGCTCTTGGTAAGAACCTGATGGTCGCCTTCATGGCTTGGGAGGGCTACAACTTTGAGGACGCGATCATCCTCAGCAGCCGCCTCGTCAAGGACGACGAGCTGACTTCGATTCATATCGAGGAGTACGAGGTTGATGCCCGCTCAACGAAGCTCGGCGACGAGGAGATCACGCGCGACATTCCGAACCGTTCGGAAGAGTCGCTGCGTAACCTCGACGACCGCGGCATCGTCCGCGTTGGTGCTGAGGTTCTCTCCGGCGACCTGCTTGTAGGAAAGGTGACGCCGAAGGGCGAGACCGAGCTAACGGCGGAGGAGAAGCTGATCCGCGCGATCTTCAAGGAGAAGGCACGCGAGGTTCGCGACACGTCGCTGAAGGTGCCGCACGGTGAGGGTGGCGTCGTAATTGACGTCCAAACATTCTCGCGCGAGGACGAAGACGAGCTTCAGGCAGGCGTTAACGACCTGATTCGCGTCTTCGTTGCCAAGAAGCGCAAAATCTCAGAGGGCGACAAGCTTGCTGGTCGTCACGGCAACAAGGGTGTTATCTCGAAGATCGTCGACGAGCAGGACATGCCTTTCCTTGAGGACGGCACACCTGTTGACGTCATTCTCAACCCGCTCGGCGTACCGAGCCGAATGAACGTCGGTCAGATCCTTGAAACGCACCTCGGCTGGGCCGCGGCGCAAGGCTGGTACGACGACGGCACTCAAGCTTTCAAAGAGTCGCGTGACGACGACAATCGCGTCTACGTATCAACGCCAGTCTTCGACGGCGCAACCGTTGAGGACGTTGACACGGCGCTCGTCAAGTGGCAGGACGAGCACAAGGGCCGGATCCAGATGGACATCGACAAGTCGAAGCCAGTTGGAACCCAGGCTTCGGGCAAGTTCACGCTATTCAATGGTCGCACCGGCGAGCCGTTCGAGCAGCAGGTGACTGTCGGTTACATGTACATCCTCAAGCTGCTGCACCTTGTTGACGACAAGATCCACGCTCGTTCAACCGGTCCGTACTCGCTCGTCACCCAGCAGCCGCTTGGTGGTAAGGCGCAGTTCGGTGGCCAGCGCTTCGGCGAGATGGAGGTTTGGGCGCTCGAGGCTTACGGCGCCGCCTACACGCTGCAGGAGATGCTGACCGTCAAGTCCGACGACACCGTTGGTCGCGTTAAGGCTTATGAAGCGATCGTTAAGGGAGAGAACATCCCTGAGCCTTCGATTCCTGAATCTTTCAAGGTGCTGCTGAAGGAGATGCAGTCACTCGGGCTCGACGTCAACGTCGTATCCGATTCGGGCGAACGCGCCGAGATTCCAAGCGAGGAAGATGATCTGCTGCGCGCAGCAGAAGAGCTTGGCATTGACCTTTCAGGCGCCCGCGCCGGCGTCGCAGTCGAAGGTGAAGAAGGCGAACTTAAGGAAGAGGGTGGCGACGAAGAGGTTGCCGCCGAAGAGACCGAGGCAGAGGAACCAGCATGATCGACATCAATAACTTCGACGCGATTGAGATTGGGCTTGCTTCCTCGAAGCAGATCCGTGGATGGAGCTCGGGCGAGGTAACAAAGCCTGAGACGATCAACTACCGCACGCTCAAGCCAGAAAAAGACGGCCTCTTCTGCGAGCGCATTTTCGGGCCTACCAAGGACTGGGAGTGCTACTGCGGCAAGTACAAGCGAGTTCGTTACAAGGGAATCGTCTGCGAGCGTTGCGGCGTTGAGGTCACGCGCTCAAAGGTCCGCCGCGAGCGCATGGGTCACATTGACCTCGCCTCACCGGTCAGCCACATCTGGTTCTTCAAGGGCGTTCCAAGCCGCATCGGCTACCTGCTCGACATGGCTCCAAAAGAGCTCGAGAAGATTCTCTACTTCGCCGCATCGGTCGTTACCTGGGTCGACCAGGAAGCGCGCTGGCGCGACGTTCCTTCGCTCGAGCCTCAGATGCAGTCTGAGATCGACAACCTGATCACCGAAGAGAAGGAACACACGACGCATCTGCGCAAGATGCTCGAGGCCCGTGTTCAGTACCTCGAAGACGGTTCGCAGGCTGACTTTGGTGACGAAGACTTCGTCTGGGCCGACCGGCTTGACATCAACGTCAAAAAGCTCTCGGCCGATGAGCGCAAGAAGCAGATCGCCGAGCTAACCAAGGCGCTGACCTCAGATATTGACGACACCGAGGCTTACTACGACGACCAGCGGATGCGACTTCGCGAAGTTTGGAAGCTTTTCGCAAACAAGGTCGAGCCGTCAGAAGATCCGCCGGCTGAAGGTGAAGAGTGGCCGCTTAGCTCCTACACCGATCGTGCAGAGGACAAGGACGAGTTCCAGCCGAAGAAGCTGATTGCCGATGAGACTTTCTTCCGTGAACTGAAGGGTCGCTTCGGTTCTCCGTACGGCTTTGGCGAGTACTTCGGCGGCGGCATGGGCGCAGAGCATGTGCGCGAGCTGCTGCTCTCGAAGGAGGACTACAAGCGTGAAGGCCGTGGGCGCAAGGTCGACCCCGACCGCCTCGCCGGCACAGACCTCGCACCGGCTGACATGCCGGGCATCGTGATGGAACATGAGCGCGTTGACCTCGAGGACGAAGTCAAGAACGGCAAGGGCCAAAAGCAGGCTCGCGCGGTTAAGCGACTGAAGGTTCTTTCGGCCTTCCTCGGCTCTGACAACAAGCCAGAGATGATGATTCTCGACGCCGTTCCGGTGATCCCGCCGGAGCTGCGCCCGATGGTCCAGCTCGACGGTGGTCGCTTTGCGACGTCCGACTTGAACGACCTTTATCGCCGCGTGATTAACCGCAACAACCGCCTCAAGCGCCTGCTTGACCTTGGTGCACCAGAGATCATCGTGAACAACGAGCGCCGGATGCTGCAGGAGGCCGTCGACGCACTGTTCGACAACGGCCGCCGGGGCCGCCCGGTCACCGGGCCGGGCAACCGTCCGCTGAAGTCGCTCTCCGACATGCTGAAGGGCAAGCAGGGTCGCTTCCGTCAGAACCTGCTCGGTAAGCGCGTCGACTACTCAGGCCGTTCGGTGATCGTTTCCGGGCCGTACCTGAAGCTCTACCAGTGCGGTCTGCCGAAGCTGATGGCGCTCGAACTGTTCAAGCCGTTCATCATGGCCAAGCTCGTCGAGCACAGCAGCGCACAGAACATCAAGGCCGCGAAGAAGATGGTCGACACGATGGTTCCCGAGGTTTGGGACGTGCTCGAAGACGTGATCAGTGAGCACCCGGTGCTACTGAACCGCGCCCCGACGCTTCACCGTCTCGGCATCCAGGCCTTTGAGCCGGTGCTAGTCGAAGGCAAGGCGATTCAGGTTCATCCGCTCGTCTGCCACGCCTTCAACGCCGACTTCGACGGCGACCAGATGGCTGTCCACGTGCCGCTGAGCGCGGAAGCACAGGCAGAGGCCCGGATCCTGATGCTCTCCTCAAACAACATTCTTTCGCCCGCAAACGGTGACCCACTGACGACGCCTACTCAGGAGATGGTGCTCGGCGCCTACTACCTGACCTACGGCCCTGACGCCGCTGAACTGTCGAAAACGCAGGAACTGCTGGTTGGTGACAAGTGGCCGAAGAGCAAGCCGCGCCCGCGCGTCTTCCGTACCGCCCAGGAGGCGGAGCTGCTGCACGAAAGCAGGATCGTCAATCTTCACGACCTAGCTGAGTACCGGCCCGCCGGGACCAGCGGAGGCCACCTGCTGACCACGGTCGGCCGGATCATCTACAACGATCGGATTGAGCGCTCGCTCGCCGATGCGCTCGGTGAGAGCTTCAACCCAGACGACTACGAGTTCATCAACCAGTCGATCCGCAAGCGCGACACGGTCGTAATTATCGACTCGCTGGTTCAGACCTACGGCGCTTCGGCAGTCTCGATGGTGCTTGATGCATTCAAGGATCTGGGCTTCCGTTACGCAACGCTGGCCGGCATCACGATCTCCAAGAACGACGTCGTGATCCCTGAGAACAAGCAGGAGATCCTCTCCGTCTACGAAGACGAGGTAGCTGAGATCCAAGGCCAGTACGACATCGGCCTGATCACCCAGCAGGAGCGTCACGAAGCGGTTGTTGATAAGTGGACGGCAGCCACCGAGGCTGTCGCTCAGGCGATGGAAGAGAACTTCGATGAGCTCAACCCGATCTTCATGATGGCCGACAGCGGCGCGCGTGGATCGTTCAAGCAGATCCGCCAGCTGGCCGGTATGCGTGGACTGATGGCTAACCCGAAGGGCGAGATTATTGAGCGCCCAATCAAGGCCAACTTCATGGAGGGCCTGACCGTTCTCGAGTACTTCATCTCGACCCACGGTGCGCGCAAGGGAATTGCCGACACCGCGCTCCGCACCGCCGACTCCGGCTACCTAACCCGTCGCCTCGTCGACGTTGCCCAGGACGTGATCATTCGCGAGCCTGACTGCAAGACGAAGGAATCGATCGACCTCAAGATCCTTGACCTTCAGGGTGATCCGAACGTCAACCTGATCGGCCGCATTGCAGCCGAGAAGATTGAAACCAAGCGTGGCCGCGTAATCGCCCAGAAGGGCGCTGAGATCGATCGCGCCGAGCTCGCTGAGCTGGTCGAGAGCCTCGACCAGATGGACAGCAGCTCAGTCGCCGTCCGTTCAACGCTGAAGTGCCGCTCCGAGATCGGGATCTGCCAAGCCTGTTACGGCCGCGCGCTTGCGACCGGGCAGCTGGCGCAGATCGGCGATGCGGTTGGCATTGTTGCTGCGCAGTCGATCGGTGAGCCAGGTACGCAGCTAACGATGCGTACCTTCCACACCGGTGGCGTCGCCGGCGCCGACATCACGCACGGTCTGCCGCGCGTGGTTGAGCTGTTCGAGGCGCGTAAGCCGAAGGGGCTTGCCGAGATGTCGCAGGAATCGGGCATCGTGACGACCGAGGAGACGGAGAAGAACCGAGTCGTGACGGTCACAGACGATGGCGGCGAAGAGCACGCCTACCTGTTCCCGCGCCGCACGCGCCTACTCGTCGAGAACGGTCAGAAGATTGAGAAGGGCGCGCAGCTAAACGAAGGCTCGCTCTACCCGCATGACCTGCTCGCGCTGCGTAGTCGTACCGAGGCTGAGCAGTACTTCGTCGATGAGGTCCAGAAGGTCTATCGCTCACAGGGCGTGGACATCAACGACAAGCACATCGAATTGATCGTGCGCCAGATGATGAAGAAGGTTCGCGTTGATCAACGTGGCGACTCGGGCTACCTGCCCGGCCAGCTCGTCGACCGCCACCTGTTCATGGATCGCAATGCTGAAGTTAAGAAGAAGAAGGGCGAGACCGCTCAGTACGAAGAGGTCATCCTCGGAATTACGAAGGCATCGCTGAACACCGATTCGTTCCTCTCGGCCGCCTCCTTCCAGGAGACGACGAAGGTCCTTACCGATGCTGCGCTCGAGGGCAAGATCGACCGGCTCGCGGGCCTCAAGGAGAACGTCATCATCGGCAAGCTGATCCCGGCTGCAACTGGTCTCAAGCTCTACCGCCGGATCGAGATTGAGCCGACTGAGCCGCTGCCAAGTGCTGAAGAGATCGTGATGCTCGACGGCGAAGAGCTCGCAGCTGAGCTTCGACTCGGTGAAGAGTTCGGTGGCGAGGTTGGCGCCGGCTTGGAGCAGGACATCAACGAGCTCGAGCAGATTGGCGCCGCGGCAAACGACGGCTTCGCTGAAGAGATCGTCGATCTCGAGCTTCCGCCTGAAGCTGAGTAGCTAAGCGCTACAGCGCTGCAGCCCACGCCCGCAATTCGGCGGCGTGGAGTTCGCCCAGCCCGGTGCTGGGTTCGGTCTGGACCAGAAGCGTCGGTCCAACGCGATCTGCCGCCCAATCTCGGCAAGCTTCGTCGAGCGCATCGTCGATCCAGGCCAGCGGACGCTCTGGCCCAGCAAAGTCGTCGATCGCTTGCAGTTTCCAGTGCGCGCGTGCTTTGCCTGGGTTGCGCTCGAACTGCAGAAACGGCAGATCACCGGGCAATCCCAGCCACTGCGGCAGGTAGTCGTTGGCCTTTTCCTCCCAGCCGGTACACCAAACAAGCTCGAAATGATCGCCTAGGTCAGGCAGGTGCTGGGCGGCGTGGGCCGAACAGAGATGAAGTATTCCGTCGACGTGCAGCCACTCTCCTTCTGGCGGAGCGTCGGGACTAAAGCCAAATAGCGATATGACCCCGTCAACATCGACGAGCAACAGTGGTTTGCCTGAATCTGGGTTGCTCTCGGCTGCGCTCATCACAGCCCGCAGTATCGCCCAACCACGCAGATCGACGCGCCAACGCTGATGCTCCATCTCGGCCTACTGATCGCGCTACTGAGCGCGCTGATGATGAACCTCGCGTTCTTCTTCAAGTTCCGTGGTGCCCGCGTGGCACCACGCGTTGATCTGCTCCACCCGATTACTAGCGCGATCGCGCTCTGGCGATCAAAGTGGTTCGCGATTGGAATGGTCGTCGGGCTGATCGCGTGGGGGATGCACGTCGCAGCTTTGACGATCGCTCCGCTGTCGTTGGTTCAGGCCGTGGTGGCGAGCGGCGTTGCCCTAGTGGCTGTGATGGCGGACAGGATTTTTGGGCTTAAGGTTGGCCGGCGACAGTGGTGGGGGCTCGCGCTGACGGCGGTGGGCCTTGCGCTGCTGGCGCTGACAATGCCAGCATCGATTGGCCCTTACGCCTCATATTCTGGCCCGCAGATGGCGCTCTTTGAGGCTGTTCTGCTGGCGGTCGGCGTAGTCCTGATCGTTGGCCCGCGGGCCGCCGGTGCTCGCACCGAGCACCATGGCATCGCCTTGGCGGCGGCCGCCGGGATTATGTTCGGCGCCTGCAACGTAAGTGTGAAGGCGCTGACCGGCACGCTTCCTGATGCCGGGCTTGCCGGAGTTATTAGCCCACCGATGGTGATCGCCGTACTGGCATCGATCGGCGCTTTCTACGCATCGGCTCGCAGCCTGCAGTTAGGCGGCGCGGTTGCTGTTATCGGTATCACCGGCACCGCCAGCAGCATCACCTGTGTCGCTGGCGGAATCCTCGTCTTCGGTGACCCGATGCCGGCCGACCTGCTCGGAATTCTCGTCCAAGGCTTGGCGTTCGTGCTGGTGATCGCCGCCTCGGCACTAATTCCCGCTTCGCGCGTCGGCCAAATCTCGACCTAAGACCCCGCTGGGCGGTAACGTAGACCTCTATGGCTACTACCTCCAGCAGCATGACCCCAGAAGAACTTCAAGAGACGGCGAATCGTCACCTTTGGCTGCACTTCAGTCGGATGGGCGCCTACGACCGCGGCGAGCAGATCCCGATCATCGTCCGCGGCGACGGCTGCTACGTCTGGGACGATCACGGCAACCGCTACATCGACGGTCTCAGCGCGCTCTACTGCGTCAACATCGGCCACGGCCGCGCCGACATCGCTCAGGCGGGCGCCGATCAAGCGAAGGAGCTCGGCTTCTTCACCAACTGGTCCTATGCCCACCCGAAGTCGATTGAACTCGCGGCGAAGATCGCTTCGCTCGCTCCTGGCGACCTAAACCGCATCTTCTTCACCTCCGGCGGCGGCGAGTCGGTCGAAACGGCGCTGAAGCTCTCGCGCCAGTACCACAAGCTGACCGGCAACCCGAACAAGACGAAGGTGATCGCCCGCAACATCGCCTACCACGGCACAACGATGGGCGCGCTCGCTGCCACCGGCCTCACCTCCTGCCGCGAGCCGTATGAGCCGCTGATGCCCGGTGGCTGCCACGTTCCGAACACCAACCTCTACCGCCTGCCGCCCGGCTACGGCGCTGAGAATCTCGCTGAGGCGATCGTTGAGCGGATCGAGTTTGAGGGCCCTGACACTGTCGCGGCCGTGATTCTCGAGCCGGTCCAGAACGCCGGTGGCTGCTTCGTTCCGCCCGACGGCTACTTCCAGCGCGTGCGCGAGATCTGCGACGAGTACAACTGCCTGATGATCTCCGACGAGGTGATCTGCTCCTGGGGCCGCCTCGGTGAATGGTTCGGCGCGCAGCGCTTCGGCTACCAGCCGGACATCATCACGACCGCCAAGGGCCTCACCTCGGCCTACGCCTCAATGGGCGCGATGATCGCCTCGGATCGCCTGATGGAGCCGTTCCTTGAAGGCAACAACTCGTTCGTACACGGCTTCACCTTCGGCGGCCATCCGATGGCTTCGGCGATTGCGCTGGCGAACATCGCGGCGATGGAGGACGAAGGCGTGATTGAGAACGTGCGCGAAAACGAGCCGCACCTGCGCGCGATGATGGAATCGATGCGCGACATTCCGATCGTTGGTGACGTCCGCGGAGCCGGTTACTTCCAAGCGATCGAGCTGGTCAAGGATCGCGAAACTCAGGAGACCTTCAACGAAGAGGAGTGCGAGGATCTACTGCGCGGCTACCTCACCGGAGAGCTTTACCGGGGTGGCTTGATCTGCCGCTCAGATGACCGCGGCGACCCCGTAATTCAGCTCGCTCCGCCGCTAATTACAGGCCCAGAGCAGATCGAAGAGATCGGCGCGATCCTGCGGCCCGTGCTCGAAGGCGCCAGCGAACGGTTGGGGCTCTAATGAAGGTCGGCATACCGTCTGAGATCAAGGTCGACGAGTACCGCGTAGCGATAACGCCGTCTGGAGTGCGCGAGCTGACCGCGCACGGTCACAGCGTCGTAATCGAGAAGGGTGCCGGAGAGGGCTCGGCGATCAGCGACGCTGAGTACGTCGAGCAGGGCGCAAAGATGCTCAAGGACGCCGACGCCGTCTTCGCCCAGGCCGAGATGATCCTGAAGGTCAAGGAGCCTCAGGCGGAGGAGGTTGCGCGGCTACGGCCCGGCCAAGTTCTCTTTACCTACCTGCACCTCGCGCCGGACCCTGAGCTAACCGCCGGGCTTGTGGCCTCGGGGGCGACCTGCGTCGCCTACGAGACGGTCGAGGATTCCGACGGACGGCTGCCACTGCTGGCGCCGATGAGTGAGATTGCCGGCAAGATCGCCACCCAAGCTGGAGCTTTCATGCTTGAGAAGCCGCTCGGCGGCCGCGGTCTGCTGCTCGGCGGAGTTCCGGGCGTTGCAGCAGGAAAGGTGATGGTTATCGGTGGCGGCGTCGTAGGTCAGAACGCGGCCGATATCGCGGTTGGAATGGGCGCTGAGGTCTACATCTACGACCGCAACATCGATCGTCTGCGCGAGCTTGAACCGCTGATGAAGGGGCTCGTCTCAACCTGCTTCGCCTCAACGCTTGAGATCGAGCAGCGGCTCCCGGACATGGACCTCGTCGTCGGCGCCGTACTGGTCAAGGGTGGCAAGGCGCCGCACGTGATCACGCGCGAGCAGCTCAGTCTGATGAAGCCCGGCTCGGTGCTGGTAGATGTCGCAATCGACCAAGGTGGCTGCTTTGAAACCTCGAAGGCGACGACCCACACTGACCCGACTTATGTCGTTGACGGAGTGACCCATTACTGCGTTGCCAACATGCCTGGGGCGGTCCCAATTACCAGTACCTGGGCACTGACCAATGCGA
>Ga0194052_1000324_pt1 | contig 32255 bp, 26 predicted proteins | sample SepL226m_MetaG_FD_160117 | JGI IMG/M metagenome (GOLD analysis project Ga0194052, IMG submission 160117) | Anoxic zone freshwater microbial communities from boreal shield lake in IISD Experimental Lakes Area, Ontario, Canada - Sep2016-L227-6m | ecosystem: Environmental > Aquatic > Freshwater >...
TCCCAAACCCGCCACCGGCACCCCGGCAGCGCCCACGCCCGCCCAGCCGACGATCAAGCATTTGCCCACCCCATGACCATTTCCACCCTTGCGGGCGCACCGCACATCCACTACGCCAACGGCCAGCTCCACGCCGAGGGCTGCGCCTTTGAGGCGCTGGCACAAGAGCACGGTACGCCGCTGTTTGTCTACTCCAAGGCATCGATGCTGGCGGCCCTCTCGGCCTACCAGCGCGGCTTTGCCGGGCGCAACGCGCAGATCTGCTACGCCATGAAAGCCAACTCGTCGCTGGCCATCCTGCAGGTCTTTGCCCGCGCCGGGTGCGGCTTTGACATCGTTTCCAGCGGTGAGCTTGCACGCGCGCTGGCAGCAGGCGCACGGCCTGCCCAAATCGTTTTTTCCGGCGTCGGCAAGACCCGGCGCGAAATGCGCGAGGCGTTGGAAGTCGGCATTGGCTGCTTCAACGTCGAGAGCGAAGCCGAAATCGATGTGCTCAACGAAGTGGCGCTGGCTGCGGGCCGCGTCGCGCCGATCAGTATCCGCGTCAACCCCAACGTCGACCCCAAGACCCACCCCTATATTTCGACCGGCCTCAAGGGCAACAAGTTTGGCATTGCGCACGAACGCACCCTGGCCACCTACCAGCGCGCCGCTGCCCTGCCCGGGCTGCACATCGTCGGCATCGACTTCCACATTGGCTCGCAGATCACCGACGAAGCGCCCTACCGCGAGGCCGTGGAGCGCATGCTCGACCTGGCGCAGGCGATTGAAGCCGCCGGTATTGCCCTGGAACACCTCGACTTTGGCGGTGGCCTGGGCATCAACTACAACGGCGAAACCCCACCCGAGGCCGACGCCCTGTGGGCCACACTGCTGGCGCAGCTTGATGCGCGCGGCTTCGGGCAACGCAAGCTGCTGGTCGAGCCGGGGCGCTCGCTGGTGGGCACCGCAGGCGTATGCGTAACCGAAGTGCTGTACCTCAAGCCGGGCGAGCAAAAGAACTTCTGCATCGTTGACGCCGCCATGAACGACTTGCCGCGCCCGGCGCTCTATCAGGCTTTCCATGCCATCGTTCCTCTGGCGCAAAGCGCCCCGGCAGGCGCGCAGCCTGCGCTGTACGACGTGGTGGGGCCGGTGTGCGAAAGCGGCGACTGGATTGGGCGCGACCGCACGCTGACTGTGCGCGCCGGCGACCATCTGGCGGTGCTCTCAGCCGGCGCCTACTGCATGAGCATGGCCAGCAACTACAACTCGCGAGGGCGCGCCGCCGAAGTGCTGGTGGAGGGCACACAAGCGCACCTGATCCGCAGCCGCGACAGCATTACCGACCAGATGCGCAACGAACACCTGCTGTAGGACGCCACTCGTTCGCCCTGAGCGTGTCCAAGGGTGAGTCGGCTCACCTCGAAAAGTGTCGGTTCGGCGCGATCGGCGTCCTGGTTTATGCAGTCAATCTTCGATGAAGACGCCAGGCCAGCAAGCCGCCCAGGATGGCGGCATAGACCGCCACCTCGGCAAAGTTGTTCTTGCCCGCGCGCATCCAGAAGAAGTGCAGCAGTGCCACCACGGCCACTGCGTACACCGCGCGGTGCAGCAGTTGCCAGCGCCGCCCGCCAAGCGCGCGCACGGCCCGGTTGAACGAGGTGGCCGCCAGCAGCGTCAGCAGCACAAAGGCGGTAAAGCCCAGCAGAATGAAAGGCCGCTTGGCCACATCGCGCGCAATGTCGCCCAGGTCCAGCCCCATGTCGAACCAGCCATAGGCCAGCAGATGCAGCAGCGCATAGAAATACACCAGCAGCCCGAGCATGCGCCGAAACCGCGCCAGCACCGGCAATTGGGCCAGCGTGCGCAACGGGGTGACGGCCAGCACCAGACACAGCATGCGCAAGGTCCAGTCGCCACTGGCACGCACCAGCGCCTCGGCCGGATTGGCACCCAGGCGATTGGCAGCAGCACCCCACACCAGCCAGGCCAGCGGCAGCAGGCACAGCAGCAACAACACCGGCTTGGCCGCAGGCCGTGCAAGCCTCAGCCCCAGCCACGCGCGCACCGATGCAGGCTGCCCAGACTTCAATATCACTTCTTCAAATCCATGCCGGCATACAACTGCCCTACCTGGGCTTCGTAGCCGTTGAACATCAGGGTCTTGCGCTTCTTGGTGAACAGGCCGTCCTCTCCAATGCGCCGCTCGCTGGCCTGGCTCCAACGTGGATGGTCCACGTTCGGGTTGACGTTGGAGTAGAAACCGTATTCACTGGCAGCGGCCTTGTTCCAGGCGGTGGCCGGTTGCTTTTCCACAAAGCGGATCTTGACGATGCTCTTGGCGCTTTTGAATCCGTATTTCCACGGCACCACCAGACGCAGCGGCGCACCGCTCTGGTTGGGCAACACCTCGCCATACATGCCAAAGGCCAGCAAGGTGAGCGGGTGCATGGCTTCGTCCAGGCGCAGGCCCTCCACATAGGGCCACTCAAGCACACGCGAGCCGACAAAGGGCATGGTCTTGGGGTCAGCCAGCGTGACAAACTCCACGTACCTGGCGCTGCCCAGCGGCTCGACGCGGCGGATCAACTCGGAGAGCGAATAGCCCATCCAAGGGATGACCATCGACCAGCCTTCGACGCAGCGCAAGCGGTACACGCGCTCTTCCAGCACGCTGAGCTTGAGCAGATCCTCCAGCGCCCAGCGCCCGGGCTTCTTGACCAGGCCCTCAATCTCCACACTCCAGGGCGAAGTCTTGAGCGTGTGGGCGTTGGCCGCGGGGTCGGCCTTGTCGGTGCCAAACTCGTAGAAGTTGTTGTAGCTGGTCGCTTCCTGGTAGGTGGTGTGTTTTTCCATCGTCACCGCGCCCGCCGCGCTGGAGGCGCGTGCGTCCAAGGGTGCGAGCTTGCCGGGGCGCGCTGCGAGGCTTGTGCCCTGCGCCAGAGCCTCGCGCGCCGCCCAACCGGTCAGGCTGGCAGCAGCAGCGCCGCTGGCGACGCGCTTGAGCCAGTCACGTCGCCCTTCATAGACGGCGCGCTCGGTGATCTCGCTGGCTGGAACAGGGGCAAGGCCATTGCGTTGGATGATGATTGGCATGACAGGCTGTTTGAATAGGTGGACGACACCCCCATGCTAGTGCCTGCGGCCAGTTTCTGCACGCGCAGGCTTATTGCAATCTGTTGGAGCTTGCCTGCAAGTGATTGGAGCGCCCGCTCGGGGCCGTCAACGCAAATCCGGGCTTAGTGCAGCCCGGCGATGTAATCGGCCACGGCCTTGATCTCGCGGTCGTTGAGCTTGGCCGCGACCTGGGTCATCTGCACGCTGTTGTTGCGCACGCCATCGCGGAACGCCGTCAACTGGATCACGGCGTACTCGGCGTTCTGGCCGCTCAGGCGCGGATACTGGGCGGCAATGCCAGCGCCGTTGGGGCTGTGGCAGCCAGCACAGGCGGGGATCTGGCGGTCGGCAATGCCGCCGCGGTAAATGCGCTCACCCAGCATCACCAAATCCTTGTCCTTGGCAGCGCCGGGCTTGGAGGTCTTGGCGCTCACCCAGTAGGCGATGTTCTTCATGTCGTCGTCAGACAGGGTCGAGGCAAAGCCCTTCATGATGGCGTTGACGCGCTTGTCGGCCTTGAACTCGCGCAACTGCTTGACCAGGTATTCGGGATGTTGCCCCGCCAACTTGGGGTAGATCGGCAGAACAGAGTTTCCGTCCGGGCCATGGCAGGCCACGCACACCGTAGCAAAACTGGCCTCGCCCTTGGCCACATCCGGCTTGGCTGGCTTGGCCGCCTCGTTGGCCAGTGCCAACCACGGGGACGCCGCCACGGCAGCAGCAAGAACGATTTGTGGAATCAACTTCATAGGGGAGAGTCGCCTCGGGGGTGAAAAAAGCTGGCGCATTCTACAATGGGGCTTCGGGTTTCACTTAGACAACAATGAATACCAACACAAACCCAACGCCTTCATCGCCCCCTGATTCAAAAGCCGCTTCTGGCGACAAAGCGTCGGCCAGCATCGCGCTGGGCTGGCTGCACACCGCCCGGTTTCTGACCACGGCACCGCAGCTGCATTTTCTGCCCGCGCTCGACGTTCCCGAGATTGCCTTCGTCGGGCGCTCCAACGCGGGCAAATCGACTTGCATCAACACCTTGACGCAGCAAAAGCAACTCGCCTTTGCCTCCAAGAAGCCCGGGCGCACGCAGCACATCAACCTGTTTGCCCTGGGCAAGCAGGGCGTGACCGACGCCGTGCTGACCGACCTGCCCGGCTACGGCTACGCCGCCGTTCCCAAGCAGGACAAAATCCGCTGGCAGCAAGTCATGGCCAACTACCTGGTCACGCGCGAAAACCTCACCGGCATTGTGCTGATGTGCGACCCGCGCCACGGCCTGACCGAGTTGGATGAAATCCTGCTCGACATCATCCGCCCGCGTGTGCAGGAGGGGCTCAAGTTCCTGATCGTGCTCACCAAGTCGGACAAGCTCACGCGCAGCGAAGCCACCAAGATTCTCTCGATCACCAAGCTGCAAGCCGGTGGCGGTGAGGTGATGCTGTTTTCTGCCACCAAGCGCCGTGGCATCGACGAGGTGGCCCAACTGCTCTGGAAATGGGCGCACCCGCAGGGCGCCGCAGCGCCAGCCCCGACCGAACCCGACCCTCCTCAATAAGGCGGCGTCTGCCCCGGCGGGCGGTCTTTGAAGCGCTTGTGCACCCAGTAGTACTGGTTGGGGTTGGCGTCGATGTAGTCCTGCAGGAGCAGGTTCATGCGCGCCGTGTCGGCCGTCAGGTCGGCGCTTGGGAAGTCCGGCCACGCCGGTAGCACCTCAATCTCATAGCCCTCAGGGGTCAGGCGCGAGAGCACCGGCACCACCTTGGCGCGGCCCAGGCGCGCAAAGCGCGAGAGCGACGGCACCGTGGCCGCGGGCACACCGTAAAACGGGACAAAGAGCGAATCCTCGGGGCCAAAGTTCATGTCGGGCAACAGGTACAGCGGCTCGCCGCGCTTGAGCCCCGCCACAATCGCCTTGACGCCGTCGATGCGGCCAAACAGCCGTGCGTTGCCAAAGCGCTTGCGCCCCTGCAGTATCCACGCGTCGGAGACCTGGTTGGCCTGGTTGGTATAGATGGTGGTAAAGGTGCGCGGGACTTGCTGCGTCAGCGCCGTCCAGGCGGCGTCCATGCCGACAAAGTGGGGGGCAAAGAGTACGGTCGGCGCGTCACCCGCGAGCGCATCCACCGCGCCGATGATCCGCAGGCGCTGGCGGGTAACCTGTGGGCTGCCATGCCAGAGCCAGCCCCGGTCAAGCCAGCTTTGCGCCACGCAGACGAAGACGCGCACGGCGCGCGCTCGCGTGGCGCTGCGCGAGAGCGACGGAAAGCACAGCCGCAGATTGGTCCAGACCACACGCCGACGCGACCCCACCAGCGCGTACAGCACCAGCCCGAGCAGCGCACCCAAGGCGCGCAGCCACGCCAGCGGCAACAGACCCAGCATTCGCGTCAGACCGAGAACCATGCGCGTCATGCCACATTCCCCGGTGCGTTGGGCACCGCTGGCAAGGCGCGCGGCTCCTTGTAGCGCGCGTAGCCCCACAGGTACTGGTGCGGCGCGGCGCGCACCAGGGACTCCATCGCAGCGTTGATCTGCGCTGTGGCTTCTGGCACATCGGCAGACAGGGCCTGGGCGAGCGGCTGTATGTGCACCACAAAGCCCCGGCCCCAGGACAGGCGTTGCCCCCAGGCAAGCAGCACCGTGGCGCCGGTCTGGGCGGCCAGACGCACCGCCAGCGTCATGGTGTAGGCGTCGCGCCCAAAGAACGGCGTCCACACGCCCTGGCCCGCAGGGGGCACCTGGTCGGGCAGCAGGCCCACGCATTCGCCGCGCTTGAGTGCCTTGATCATCTGTTTGACCCCGGCCAGGGTGGTGGGCGCAGTCTGCAAGCCTTCGCGCGCACGGGAGCGCGACACCAGCGGCACCAGCCACGCCTGCCGGGGCGGGCGAAACAGCACCGTCATGGGTTTCTTGCCCACACCGTAACGGCTGGCGTAGGCCTGGGCGGCAATCTCGAAGCAGCCCAAATGCGGCGTCAGAAAAATAATGCCCCTGTCCTGCGCCAGCGCCGCGTCGACATGCTCGGCACCCTCCCAGCGCGCCGGCACGGGCGCGCCCAGCCACAGGCGCGGCAGTTCGCACACCAGTTGCCCCGCTGCTCCCACGGCCCCACGCCATTGGGCAGGCGCCAACGCGGCCTGGGCGACATTGGCAAGAAAGCGCCCCCGGTAGGTGGGCGACGCCAAAAACGCCAGCCAACCCATGCACCAACCCAGGCCGTGCAATAGCCACAACGGCAGGAAGGACAGCAGTTTGAAGAGCGCAGTCATGAGTGGGATAAAATCGCGGCGTCGCTGAGTTACGGAACTACTTGCAGGGCGACACACACGAAGGCGTGCCCAACAGGCCGCCATTGTGCCTTGTCACTGACAGGGAATCTGCTAAAGCGTTCGCTAAAAGCTCCAAAGCCCAGGCAACGCGACTTGATGTTTTTTGGAGAACCCACTATGGCGAACGATTTTCTCTTTACTTCCGAGTCTGTTTCTGAAGGCCACCCCGACAAGGTGGCTGACCAGATTTCAGACGCAATTCTGGACGCGATCTTTGCGCAAGACCCCAAGTCGCGCGTGGCCGCTGAAACCCTGTGCAACACCGGATTGGTGGTGCTAGCCGGTGAAATCACGACCAATGCACACGTGGACTACATCCAGGTGGCGCGCAACACGCTCAAGCGCATCGGCTACGACAACACCGACTACGGCATCGACCACAAGGGTTGCGCCGTGCTGGTGGCCTACGACAAGCAGTCCAACGACATTGCCCAGGGCGTGGACCATGCCAGCGACGACCACCTCAACACCGGCGCGGGCGACCAGGGCCTGATGTTTGGCTACGCCTGCAACGAAACGCCCGAGCTGATGCCCGCGCCGATCTACTACGCCCACCGTCTGGTCGAGCGCCAGGCGCAGTTGCGCAAGGACGGGCGTCTGCCGTTCCTGCGCCCCGACGCCAAGAGCCAGGTCACGATGCGCTACGTGGACGGCAAGCCGCACAGCATCGACACCGTGGTGCTGTCCAGCCAGCACAGCCCCGAGATGAGCAACGGCACCACCATGAAGCAGGAGTTTGTCGACGCCGTGATCGAAGAGATCATCAAGCCGGTGCTGCCCAAGGAGTGGCTCAAGGACACGCGCTACCTGGTCAACCCGACCGGGCGTTTTGTGGTCGGCGGCCCGCAAGGCGACTGCGGCCTGACCGGGCGCAAAATCATTGTGGACACCTATGGCGGTGCCTGCCCGCACGGTGGCGGCGCGTTTTCCGGCAAGGATCCCACCAAGGTGGACCGCTCTGCCGCCTACGCCGCGCGCTATGTGGCCAAGAACATCGTCGCCGCCGGTCTGGCCAAGCAGTGCCAGATCCAGGTGGCCTACGCCATCGGCGTGGCCCGCCCGATGAACGTCACCGTCTACACCGAAGGCACCGGCGTAATCTCCGACGAGAAGATTGCCGCACTGGTGAACGAGCACTTTGATCTGCGCCCCAAGGGCATCATCCAGATGCTCGACCTGCTGCGCCCGATCTACGAGAAGACCGCCGCCTACGGCCACTTTGGCCGCGAAGAGCCCGAGTTCTCGTGGGAGCGCACCGACAAGGCCCAGGCCCTGCGCGCCGCAGCGGGCCTGTAAGCAACGCATGAAACTGCAGACACAACGATTCATTGACCGCTGGGTAGGCCAGCTTCTGTGTGCCGGGGTGTCTGCGTGGGTGCGCGCCACGCGCTGGTGGGCCAAGCCACGCGGCATGGCCCCCGCGCCACGCCATATTCTGGTGATCCTGCTCTCCGAGATGGGCAGCATCGTGCTGGCCGGACCGATGTTCGCCGCGCTGCGGCGCAACTATCCCGGGGCCACGATCCACATTCTGCAGCTCAAGAAAAACCAGGAGGTTTCGCGCCTGCTGGGGCTGACCCAGGCCGAACACCTGCACGCGCTGGACGACAGCTCGGGCGCCAGCCTGGTGCGCGACATCCTGCGCGTGAGCCTGACACTGCGCCGCCTGGGGCTGGACGCGGTAATCGACTGCGAGCTGTTCTCGCGCGTGAGCGCCCTGCTCTCGTTTGCCTGCGGCGCGCCGGTGCGGGTGGGCTTTACCGCCCACACCCAGGAAGGGCTGTACCGGGGCAGCTTTATCAACCACGCCATTCCCTACAACCCCTACCAGCACATCAGCAAGCAGTTTCTGTCGCTGGTGGACGCGCTGCAGGATGCGGGCGGCGCACCGCGCAACAAGGCCGCACCGATTCGCAACCTGCCCACCGAAACCGAACTGTCGGTGGTGTTCGAGGACGCCGAGTTGCAGTCCTACCGCACCCAGGTGCTGCGCGACCACAGCGCCATGGCCGGACGCAAGGTGGTGCTGCTGTACGCGGGCGGCGGCATCCTGCCCGAGCGCGCCTGGCCTGCGGCGCACTATGCGCGCGTGGCCCAGGGCCTGTGCCAGCAGGGTTACGCGGTCGGGCTGATCGGCCTCAAGGACGACGCGGCACTGGCACGCAGCCTGATTGCCCAGGTGGGCCACCCGGCCTGCATCGACCTGACCGGCTACACGCGCAGCATCCGTGAACTGCTGATGCTGTTTCACGCCTGCGACTTGCTCATCACCAACGACGGCGGACCCGGCCATTTTGCGACACTTACCCCGATCCAGACCATGGTCTTCTTCGGGCCTGAGACCGGCAAACTCTATGGGCCGCTGGGTGTGCGCAACCAGGTACTGGAGTCGGGCATTGCCTGCTCGCCTTGCCTGTCGGCCTACAACCACCGGCTGACTTTTTGCGACGGCGACAACCAGTGCCTCAAGCGCATCGCGCCCGACCCGGTGCTCGCTGATGCACTGGCCTACCTGCGCCGCGACAGCGCAACCACCCTGACATGAGCGCAGCCCACCCCGTACAACGCGCCCTGCTGTGGGCGCTGGCCTGGATTGAGCGCTACCGTTACCTCAAGTTCGGCATCGTTGGCGCCAGCGGCACGGTGGTGAACCTGGTGATGCTGCACATCGGCCACGAATACCTGTTCCAGTCGATCGAGGCGGCCTACAAAAAACCCTATGCCTCGCTCGCACTGGCGATCACGCTGGCCACCATCAACAATTTCACCTGGAACCGGCTCTGGACCTGGTCCGACCGCGTCAAGACCATGGAGGAAGGCGAGGTCAGCGGCCACGTCAGCCTGCGCCTGTTGGGCACCGAGTTTGGCCAGTACGTCACGGCATCAGGCTTTGGCAGCGCGGTGCAGTACTTCCTGACGCTGCTGCTGTCGAGCTACATGGATTACCGCATCGCCAACGTGATCGCCATCCTGAGCGCCAGCGTCAGCAACTTTCTGGCCAACGACCGCTGGACCTTTCGCCGCAAGCAGCCATGAAGTCCCCAAGCACCACCGTGCAACCCCTGCCCTGGGGCTGGGTTGCTCTGGTGCTGGCCTGCTTTGCCACGTACCTGCTCGGCCTGGGCAGCGCCTACGCGCCCACCAACGGCGACGAGATGGTGTACATCCACATCGCGCGCCTGACGGCGCTCTCGGGCCACTGGTTGCCGCTGGTGTCGGACCTGGCCAACCTGCGCAACACCAAGCCACCGCTGCTGTTCTGGCAAGCCATTCTCGCCGGGGACTGGGGCCAGCACTGGAACCTGCTGGCCTTGCGCCTGCCCAGCGTGGTGTACACCGGGCTCACCACCACGCTGATTGCGCTGTGGACGCGGCGCAGCACCGGCAGCGTGCGCAGCGCCTGCCTGGCCGCTGCGCTGTACCTGCTGTTTTTCTCGACCTTCCGCTATGGCCGGGTGTACCTCACCTCGGCCCCCGAGACTTTCTGGTTCGCGCTGCCCATGTTCTGGTTGCTGTGGCAGTGCCCGCCCGCCGACACGGCGACAGAGGCCGCAGCGCCCGCCCCGGCGCGCGCATGGCTGCGCTATAGCGCCATCGGCATGGCCTGGGGGCTGGCCATGGCTTACAAGTCGTTTGCCCTGGTAGCGCCTGCGGGCGCGGCACTGTGGCTGGCGATGCTGTGGAGCGCACCGGCACTGAACTGGCGCACGACACTGCGCACCACGCTCGCCCTGGCCTACAGCGCTCTGCTGGCACTGGCCATCTTCGGGCTGTGGTTTGTGCTCGACCCCGATCCGGCCTCCGTCTGGCGCGAGTTTGTCGTGGGTGAAAACGCGGCCAAGATGTCAAGCGCGCAGGGCTACTGGCACGCCGCCTTGTTTGGCGACTACCCGCTGTGGACCGAGTTGCTGGCCTACCCGATCAACGCCGGCCTGCTGTTTTTTGTGGTGGCCACGTTGTTGCTGCAACTCTTGCCGCAAGCTGTGCGCAAAGCCAGCTACGCGCGCCTGCCCCCCGCGCAACGGGTGCTGCTGGTGTGGCTGCTGGTGTGGCTGGTGGTGTTCAGCATTCCGAGCCAGCGCGAAGTGCGCTACGTCATTCCTGCCATGCCGGCGCTGGCCATCGTGGTGGCGCAGGGGTGGGACCGCATCGGCCGCATCGGCTTTTGGATCACGCTGCCGATTCTGGCCGGTGCGTTGGTCATGATCGCGCGCGTGGCCTGGGTCATGGGCGATATGGGAATTGCCAGCACCGCCGAGTTGGCCGTGACCTTGGTTGCCTGCGGCGTCGGTCTGGCGGGCATTGCGCTTGGCATGGTGGTCAAGCCCTGGTGCCGCAACGCCGTGCTGCTGGGTTGCCTGGCGGTGTACGCCAGCTTTGGCCAGATGGTCGCGCCACTGGACACGCCTGCGGCGCACTACAGCAACCCGGTTCGCGCGCAACTCCAGGGCCAGCGCGTGGCCGTGCCCAACGGCTTTACCGGCCAGTACGAGCGCTACCAGTTTGTGCTCGGCGGCAGTGCGCTCACCCCCTACGACGCCGAAGGCCGCAACACCGGCGCGCTGCGCCCCGACCTGCCCGAGCCCGAACGTCTGGCCTATCTGCTGGGCCAGTTTGATGCCGTGGTCTGGTTGCAGGGCAGCCTGGGCCAGACCGAGCCAAGCTGCGTGCCCCAATGCAAGTTGCTGGCGTCCCGCTGGCACGTCAAGAGCCGCCACAAGAGCGGCGAAGTCACCCTCGCCAACCTCTGGTACCCGCAGCAATGGCTGTTCCACCAGGAGTGGCTGGTGGTACCTGCGCGGCCCTAACGAACCGCGAAGAAGCGGCGCAACAATCGCCGCACCAGGTACACATGCAGGGCGACCCAGAGCCAGGGGTCGAGCAGCACGTCCCACACATTGCCGCTGGGCAAATGCGTGGCGACAAACAGCAGCAGCGCCAGTGGCACCACCGCCAGCCAAGGTTGCGCTGCGGCATCCGGGCGCGAGAACACCCACGGCAGCGCCGCGACCACCAAGGCCAGCGCCACTGCCGCAGCGCTCAAGCCCCAGGCATAGACCTGCAGCGGCAGCAGCGCCAGCGTGTCGAGCAGCAGCACCCAACCCAGCAGCACGCCAAGCAACGCCAGAATCCAGTCACCATGGCGCGCGCCCGGTGGTGCAGCCGCAGGGGTTGGAGCCGGTTCGTCCTCGTTTTCGTCGTCATGTCGACGCGTAGTTGCGTGGGCGCGTGCCGGGGCTTTTGTCAGCTGCGCCTTTGGCGCTTTGGCCGGTTGCGCCTTGGTTGATGCAAGCACCGGCGCAGTGCGCTCCCCCGCTGGAGGCCGCAGCCGCGTGTACAGCAGCAGCGCGCAACACAAGCCCGTCACCACACTCGGTGCCTGAAACGCCAGCCCCAGCCAGTAGGCCGACGCATACGGCGCGGGCAAGCAGGCCCACAGCGCAAGCGCGCCCGCCACGCTCCAGCGCAGCCACGCACGCTCGGTCCAGCGCGCGGCCAGCGCCATGCCCAATGCGGCACTCACCAGCGCCCAGCCCAGACTCAGCCAGACGCGCATCAGCCAGGGCGCGGGCAGCAGCGCCGTGTCCAGCGCGAGCATCCGATGCAGCCAGTCGGTCAGGTTCATGGCTTGGCTCCCAGCGGCGCGGCATCCAGGCCAAAGCACTGCCAGGCAATGCGCTTGCGGATCATGGTGTAGCTCAGGCACAGGCTGCCATCCACCCAGGCCAGGGACGGGTAGGAGTATTCCTCGAACTCGGTGCCGCGCTCCAGCGCCGCCACGCGGCTCCAGTGCAAACCGTCTGGCGAGCGACTCAAGTCGAGCACGCTGCGCGAATGCGTGGACGGGTTGTGCGCCAGCACCATCTGGCCCGGTGCCAGCGCCAGCGCGGCGATGGCGGCATCGGGGTTGTCCATGTCCAGGTCGGCACCATCGCTCCAGTGCGCGCCGCCGTCGGTGCTGCGCGCCACGCCAATCTTGCCGTCGGCGCGCTGCGTGCGCAGCAGCGCCAGCCACTCCTGCGGCGTTTGCATCAGCAGCGTGGGCTGCAGCACATCGTGGCGTCGGCTGATACGCACCATGCCGGCAAACGCGCCGTTGCGGTCAAAGCGCAGCGCCGCCGGATACTTGTAGCCCAGCTCAAAATACACCGGCAGCACCATGCCACCATCGGCGAGCGTCAGCGGCGCATTGCGCACCAGAAAGCTGGTGTTCCACAACCACGACAGCGGCAGCGCGCGCAGCGGCTCAAAGCGCATGTCCGCGAACGTGTCGTTCGCAGCCGTCTGGCGCAGGTGCACGATGCGCGATGCCGCCCAGCCACCCCAACCGGTGGCAACCACCAGCAAATGGATGCGCGACTGGCCGTCGATCCAGGCCACCGGGTTGCCCAGACGCCGCACGCCAAAACCGAGTCGCTGTCCCAAGGTGTGGCGGTTGACTACAAAACGCGCCGCTGACCACTGGCGCGTGATCCGGTCCATCTGCGCTACCGCAATCTGCACGTCGGGCGCGCTCTCGCGCTCACCGGCAAACCAGAACGCCGTCAGTGCCGCCGGGCTGGTTGCAGGCATGGCAAGCAGAAAACTCGCGTGCGCCGCAGCCGCCCCTTCGGGCATGGGAATGGTTCCGCGCGCTATCGGGGCCAGGCGCTTGACCTGCAAAGCGGGCGCGGCCTGCGGCCACTGCGCGCGCGCAGCCTCGGGCACGGGCGCGCGCTGCAAGCCCTCCAGCGCGCACAGCACCAGCGCCGCCAGTGCGACACACAGCAGACGCGCCAGTCTTGGGTGCAATTTCATGGCGCTATCTTAGTGCCCGCATCCCCCGTCCGGCAAAAAACTGGCCACACGGCGACAATGGCGCATTCCTTACCGCTGCATACCATGCCTACCGATCCCCTGCTCTCCATCACGCCGCTGGCCTTTCCCTGGCAAACCATCGACCCGTTCCTGTTTTGCGTACACCACAACGACCACTATCCCCACGGCAACGCTGCTTTGGGTCCGCAGGCGGCGCTCACCGGGCGCAACCTGGGGCAGGACTTCTCCGGCAAGGATGGCTGGAGCATGTACCACGGCCAGACCGTTCCCGGTTTTCCGGCGCATCCGCATCGCGGCTTTGAGACCGTCACCGTGGTGCGGCGTGGGCTGATCGACCACAGCGACTCACTCGGCGCTGCCGCGCGCTATGGCAACGGCGACGTGCAGTGGCTCACCGCGGGCAAGGGCATCATGCACGCCGAGATGTTTCCGCTGTTGCACGCCGATCAGGACAATCCGGCCGAGTTGTTCCAGATCTGGCTCAACCTGCCCGCGCGCAACAAAATGGCCGAGCCCCACTTCACCATGTTCTGGAGCGAAGACATCGCGCGCGTGCAGCACCTGGACGCGCAGGGCCGCAGCACCCAGGTGGTGTGTGTGGCAGGCAGCCTGGGGCAGGTACGCGGCTTGCCACCGCCACCCAACTCGTGGGCGAGCGAACCCGACTCGGACCTGGCCATCTTCACCATCCGTATGGACGCCGGCGCGCGCTGGAGCCTGCCTGCGGCGCGCTTTGCCCAGACGCGCCGCCAGCTCTACTACTTCCAGGGCACCACGCTGCGCATCGACGGGCAAGAGGTGCCAAGCGGCTCGGCCATCGAACTGCGCGCCAACGCTGTGGTGGAACTGGTCAACGGCGGCGAGGTGAGCGAACTGCTGATGCTGCAAGGCCGTCCCATTGACGAGCAGGTGGCGCAGTACGGCCCGTTTGTGATGAACACCCAGGCCGAAATCCACCAGGCCTTTGCCGACTACCGCGCCACCCAATTCGGCGGCTGGCCCTGGCCGCGCAGTGACCAGGTACACCCCGCGCTCCAAGCCCGCTTCGCACGCCACGCCGATGCCAGGATGGAAACGCGAGATAGATGATGTCACCGCGAGGCCGTCACAGTTCCCCGTCATCGCGAGGCCGCTCCCACACCTCGTCATCGCGAGGCCGCTCCCACACCTCGTCATCGCGAGGCCGCCAGGCCGTGGCGATCCATGACTTCATGCCTGCATGGATTGCCGCGTCGCTACGCTCCTCGCAATGACATCCTCTCCTGCATCGCGAGGTCATTCCCTTCGCGTCATCGCGAGGCCGCCACAGTTCCCCGTCATCGCGAGGCCGCCACAGTTCCCCGTCATCGCGAGGCCGTCAGGCCGTGGCGATCCAGGGCTTTATGGCTGCGTTTCAGGCAGCGTGTAGCCGGATCGGGATGCGCTGCGGGCCAAAGGGTTTGCCAAAGACGCCGTAGCGTCCGGCCACACTGGTGCCGCAGTGGCGGCAGTGGCCGGTCTCGTCCAGGGCGTAGCCCAGGATGCGGTACCAGTCGCGCTGCACCACCGGTTGGCCGCAGCCCGGGCACAGGGTCTGGCCACCGGCCTGGTCATGCACGTTGCCGGTATAGACGTAGCGCAAGCCCGCGTCCATGGCGATGCGCCGCGCCCGGCCGAGCGTGGCCGGTGGCGTGGCGGGAATGTCGCGCATCCTCCAGTCGGGGTGGAAGGCCGAAAAGTGCAAGGGCACATCGGGCCCCAACTCGCGCGCCACCCAGGTGCACAGCGCCTGCAGTTCGGCGTCGCTGTCGTTCTTGCCCGGAATCAGCAAGGTGGTGAGCTCCAGCCAGCAGTCGGTCTCGTGGTGCACTACGCAGAGCAGGTCCAGAATGGCTTGGAGCTTGCCGCCGCAGAGCTGGGCGTAGAAGTCGTCGCTAAAGGCCTTGAGGTCGATATTGGCCGCGTCCATCCTGGCAAAGAAGGCGCGCGCGGGCGCCAGATGCATGTAGCCCGCCGTTACGGCAACCGTCTTGACGCCCAACGCATGGCAGGCGTCGGCGGTGTCCATGGCGTATTCGGCAAATATCACCGGGTCGTTGTAGGTGAATGCCACGCTGTGCGCGCCGTGCTGCTTGGCCGCGTGCGCAATTGCCTTGGGTGAGGCCTGGTCCATCAACCGGTCCATGTCGCGCGACTTGGAAATATCCCAGTTCTGGCAGAACTTGCACACCAGGTTGCAGCCTGCCGTGCCAAACGACAGGATGCTCGATCCGGGGTAGAAATTGCTGAGCGGCTTCTTCTCGATCGGGTCGATGCAAAAGCCCGAGCTGCGGCCATAGGTGGTGAGAATCATCGCGCCGTCCTGCATCGCGCGCACAAAGCAGGCACCGCGCTGGCCCTCGTGCAGCTTGCAGTCGCGCGGGCACAGGTCGCACTGAATGCGTCCGTCGTCCAGCGCATGCCACCAGCGCGCGGGCACACCGCTGAGCGCTTCGCTTACTCCTTCCACTTTTGCACCTCGTAGCGTTGCAGGCGCACGTCGTCCGACCAGAAGTTGGCCGCCAATCCGGCCTTTTGCTTGAGGTGCGCCATGAAGGTGCGCGCGTCGGGCAACTGCTCCCACACCTGCGGCAAGAACGTGCTGCGGTACTGCCCGGCGCTGAAGATCACTCCGTCCACCAGCGGGCGCAACTGGGCAAGCGCATCGGCTTCGCCACTAAAGCGCATGTCTTGCGCGGCGCTGAGCAACGAGACTTCCACGCGCGTGCGCGCCAGCTCGGCCAGCGTCAGCGGCGCAAAGCGTGGGTCGTGAAAGGCCGCTGCCTGCGCATTGGCACGCACGTCCTGCTCCAGCGCGCGGTGCGCCTGCAGCGATCCGATGCAGCCGCGCAGCGCGCCGTTTTGGGTCAGCGTGACAAAGGTGGCCCCAGGCTGCGCCAAGGCCGGGTGGGCCGGTTCGCTCTGGAGCGCCTGCCCCCACTGCGCGGCAATGGCGTTGCGCGCACGCACCAGCAGCGCTGCACCGGGATCGGCGCTGGCGGTGGCAGGCGCGCCCTCGTAGAGCGCAAAGGTGGCGTAGCCCACCACGCGGGCTTTGTCGCCCGCCGTATCGCCCGAGTTGCACTGCGCAATGCGCTCGATGCGCAAGCCGCGCTGGCGCGCCACCGCCAACAAGGCGTTGATCGGCAGGGCGCCGCAGGCTTGGTCAAAACTGGTGAGTTGGTCCAGCGCCAGAATGTGCGCGGCGGTGTCGCCATCGATGCGCTGCGCCTGGGCGTAGTCGTGGTAGTGCGACAAGTCCGAGCTGATCAGGATCAGCGTTTCGGGCCCGCCCCACAGGCGCTCGATCACCTGCGCCACCTCAAGCGCACCCACGCGCCCTACCGCCAGCGGCACCAGCGTAAACGCGCCCAGCACGCTCTGCAGAAACGGCAACTGCACCTCCAGCGAATGCTCCTGCGCATGGGCTGCGTCGCTGGCCACCACCTGCGGCAGGTCGGCCAGCGCATCCAGCGCAGCGCGGTCAATCGGTATGCTGCCCAGCGGCGTGGCAAACGCCTGCACCGTGGGCGCCGCCAGCCCGTTGACCGCAACCCGGTGGCACGGCCCGAGCAACACCACGCGCCGGATGCGCGCCGCCTGTGCCGCCAACAGGCCGAAGCCTTTGCCCGCCGTAGCGCCGGAATAGATGTACCCCGCGTGCGGCACGATCAGCGCCTTGAGCCGGTCCACATCAGGGGTGGGCGCAGGCGCGCCCACCAGATAGCGCGCAAGCAGATCGCGCAGAACGCCAGCGTCGCCCGGATAAAACTGCCCGGCCACGGCCGGTAGGCGTTGGGTGGTGACAGTATTCATGTGCATTCGTCCCTGTAGGTACGCCACGCCGCCGGGCGTCACCGGCGTGCGATACGAAGCGCGTTGTCAGTGTAAACGCCGCCCCGACCCGGATGCAACCGCGCCCCGCTACTCCAACCCGCGCCCCAGCCGCCACTGCTTGACCAGGGTGTAAATCGCGGGGATCACGGCCAGGGTCAGCACGGTGCTGGAGACCATGCCGCCGACCATGGGGGCAGCGATGCGGCTCATCACTTCGGAGCCGGTGCCGCTGCCCCACAGGACGGGCAGCAGGCCGGCCATGATGGCCACCACGGTCATCATCTTGGGGCGCACGCGCTCTACCGCCCCTTCCATCACGGCGGCGTACAGGTCGGCTGCGCCGGGTGCGCGGCCCTCAAGCTGGCAATGCGCCTTGGTGGCCTCCCAGGCATGGTCGAGGTAGATCAGCATGATCACGCCGGTCTCGGCGGCCACTCCGGCCAATGCGATAAAGCCCACCGCCACTGCCACCGACAGGTTGTAATGCAGCAGCCACATCAGCCAGACGCCGCCCACCAGCGCAAACGGCACCGAGAGCATGACGATCAAGGTTTCGGTGATGCGCCGGAAGTTGAGGTAGAGCAGCACAAAGATGGTCAGTAGCGTGACCGGCACCACCACTTTCATGCGCTCGGTGGCGCGCTCCATGTACTCGAACTGGCCGCTCCAGGTGACGTAGTAGCCCGGCGGAAATTTCACCTGCGCGGCCACGGCCTGCTTGGCGTCTTTCACATAGCCGCCAATGTCGCGCTCGCGGATGTCGATGTAGATGTAGGCCGACAGCAGCGCGTTTTCGGTGCGGATGCCGGGTGTGCCCTTGGCCAGCGTCACCTGAGCCAGTTGGCCCAGCGGCACCATGGCCCCGTCCATCGTGGGCACCAGCACCTCGCGCGCAATCTGCTGCGGGTTGCTGCGCAGCTCGCGCGGGTAGCGCAGCGTCACGCCATAACGCTCGCGCCCCTCTACGGTAGTGGTGACCATCTCGCCGCCCAGCGCGCTGCCGACCACGTCCATCAAATCGCCCACGGCCAGGCCGTAGCGTGCCAGTTGGGTGCGGTCGGGGTCGATGTTGAGATAAAAGCCGCCGGTGATGCGCTCGGCAAAGGCGCTGGTGGTGCCGGGCACGGTCTTCACCACCGCCTCGATCTGGCGGGCAAGTTGCTCCATCTGCTCCAGGTCCTTGCCAAACACCTTGATGCCAATGGGCGTGCGAATGCCAGTGGAAAGCATGTCGGTGCGCGCCTTGATCGGCATGGTCCAGGAATTGGCCACACCCGGAAACTGCAAGGCGCGGTCGAGTTCGGCAATCAGTGCGTCAGTGGTCAGGCCCGCGCGCCACTGCGACTGGGGCTTGAGGTTGATCACGGTTTCAAACATCTCGGTGGGAGCCGGGTCGGTGGCAGTATTGGCGCGCCCGGCCTTGCCCAGCACCGACTCCACCTCGGGGAAACTCTTGATGATCTTGTCCTGCGTTTGCAGCAACTCGGCCGCCTTGGTGATCGACATGCCCGGCAGCGACGCGGGCATGTACAGCAGCGTGCCCTCGTTGAGCGTGGGCATGAATTCCGAACCAAGCTGCGACGCCGGGTACCACGACACCACCAGCGCCAGCAGCGCCGCCAGCACGGTGAGTTTCTTCCAGCGCAGCACGGCGGCAATCAGTGGCCGGTACGCCCAGATCAAGAAGCGGTTCACCGGGTTGTGTGCCTCGGGCAATATCTTGCCGCGAATAAACAGCAGCATCAACACCGGCACCAGCGTCACCGACAACAGCGCCGCACCCGCCATCGAGAAGGTCTTGGTATAGGCCAGCGGCGAGAACAGCCGCCCCTCTTGCGCCTCCAGCGTGAACACCGGCAGAAACGACACCGTGATGATGAGCAGCGAGAAGAACAGCGCCGGGCCCACCTCCTTGCACGCCGCCATCATGGCACTGGCGCGGTCTGCGCCACTGTGGTCGGGGGGCAGGCGCTCCAGATGCTTGTGCGCGTTTTCGATCATCACAATCGCCGCGTCAATCATGGCACCGATGGCAATGGCGATGCCGCCCAGGCTCATCAGGTTGGAGTTCATGCCCAGCAGCCGCATGGCGATGAAGGCCATCAGCACGCCCACCGGCAACATCAAAATCGCCACCAGCGCGCTGCGCAGGTGCAGCAGAAACACAAAGCACACCAGCGCCACAATCACCGACTCTTCCAGCAGCGTGCGCTGCAGGTTATCGATGGCGCGGTGGATCAGGTCGGAGCGGTCGTACAGGGTCTCCACCGTCACGCCCTCGGGCAGGCCGGGGGCCAACTCCTGCACCTTGGCCTTGAGGTTGCTGATGACTTCGAGCGCGTTCTGTCCGTAGCGCGCCACGGCAATGCCCGAGACCACTTCGCCCTCGCCATTGCGCTCGGCCAGACCCCTGCGCTCGTCGGGCACCAGTTCCACCCGGCCAATGTCGCGCACCAGCACCGGCGTACCTTTGTCGCTCTTGAGCACCAGCAGCGCAATGTCGTCGGCACCGCGCAGGTAGCCCTTGCCGCGCACCATGTATTCGGTCTCGGCCATCTCTACGGCGCGCCCGCCCACATCGCGGTTGGAGTCGCGAATCACCTGCGCCACCTTCATCAGCGGGATGCCGTAGGCGCGCAGCTTCACCGGGTCCACCGTCACCTGGTAGGTCTGCACAAAGCCGCCCACCGTGGCCACTTCGGCCACGCCTGGCACCTTGGTCAACTGGTAGCGCAAATACCAGTCCTGAATGCTGCGCAGCTCGGCCAGCGTCTTGTCCTTGGCCAGCAGCACGTACTGGTAGACCCAGCCCACGCCGGTGGCGTCGGGGCCGATCTGCGGCGTGATGCCCTTGGGCATGCGCCCGGAAGCAAAGTTGAGGTACTCCAGCACGCGCGAGCGCGCCCAGTAGATGTCGGTGCCATCGTCAAAGATGATGTACACAAACGACGCGCCAAAGAACGAGAAGCCGCGCACCACCTTGGACTTGGGCACCGACAGCATGGCGCTGGTAAGCGGATAGGTCACCTGGTCTTCCACCACCTGCGGCGCTTGGCCAGGCACTTCGGTATAGACGATCACCTGCACGTCCGAGAGGTCAGGCAAGGCGTCAATCGGCGTGCGCAGCAGCGCAAATACGCCCCCAATCACGATAAACAGCGTGGCCAGCAGCACCAGAAAGCGATTGCGCCCGGACCAGTCAATGAGTTGTGAAAGCATGGTGTGTCAATCTTTGGAAGTCGTCATTGCGAGCGAAGGGAAGCAAGCCATAACCCTGGCATTCGTCATCGCGAGGCCACGCCACTTCGTCATCGCGAGGCCACGCCCCCTCGTCATCGCGAGGCCGAAGGCCGTGGCGATCCATGCTGAAATACCAGCAGACATGGACTGCCGCGTCGCTGCGCTCCTCGCAGTGACGAAGGCTGGTTCATGGTGAGCAAGGTTGCCGGTCATCGCGTGATAGGCGGTCATCGCGAGCGCAGCGTGGCGATCCATGCATTCGGAAGTCATGGATTGCTTCACTTCGTTCGCAATGACGGGGACCGGTTCATGAGCCGCTTGCCTTGCCAGCCGCCACGGGTTTGACACTGGTGATGACCCACTCGCCTGGCGCGCGCTCGACAAACTCGAACGTTACCTGCGCACCCGGCGGCAGGCTCTTGAGCAAGCCGCTGTGGGCCAGCTTGAACTCCATCGTCATGGCGGGCCACTTGAGGCTGGCTACTGGCTCGTGGCTGAGCGTCACCGCCAGTGCGGCGGCGTCCACACTCTCGACCTTGCCGCGTGCCTGGTGGCCGGGGGCGGCGGCTGCAGGCGCATCGGCCTTGCCAAAGCCGCCAATGGCTGCTTGCAAATTGCTCTCGGCATCAATCAGGAAGTTGGCCGCCACCACTATCTGCTCGCCCTCCTGCAGGCCGTCGAGCACCGTCACGTACTGGTCGCTGCGCTGGCCCAGACGCACGTTGCGCGGGGCAAAGCGCCCAGCGCCTTGCTGCACCAGCACCACTTGGCGCGTGCCGCTGTCAATCACCGCCGAGAGCGGCACGGTGAGCGCCTTGGCCGGTGTGGGCAAGGCCAGTTCCACCTGGGCAAACATGGCGGGCTTGAGCAAGAGGCCCGGGTTGGCCAGTTCGATACGCACCGGCACCGTGCGCGTTTGCGCGTTGAGCGTGGGGTAGACGTAGCTCACGCGCCCCTGGAACAGCTTGTCGGGGTAGGCGTTGATGCGCACCGTGGCCTTGGCACCCACGCCCAGCGCCTGCAAGTCCTGCTCGAACACGTCGGCAATCAGCCACACCTGCGACAGGTCGGCCACCTGGTACAAGGTCTCGCCGGGCATGAAGCGCATGCCCTGCACCGCCTTCTTCTCGGTCACGATACCCGCCACCGGCGAGCGAAACGTCATGGTGCGCTGGGTCTGGCCCGAGGCCACCAAGGCCTTGACCTGCTCAGGCGAGATGTCCCAGTTTTTCAGGCGCAGCAGGCTCGACTCCACCAGGCGCAGCATGCCCTGCTGGGCCGGGCTATCGGCACCCTGCAGCGCGGCTACCCCTTGCGCTGCAATGGCGTACTCGCGCTGCAGCGACACCAGCTCGGGGCTGTACACCTCCAGCAGCGCCTGGCCCTTGGCCACGGCCTGCCCGGTTACGTTGACGTGGAGTTGCTCCACATAGCCTTCAAACTTGGGCGCAATGGCGTACTGGCGGCGCTCGTCGGCCTCCACCCGGCCCGAGGCGCGCAGTGTGCGCTCGAGCACGCGCATCTGCGCCGCTTGCGTGCGCACACCGAGTTGCTGCACTTTCTCGGCGCTGATCTTCACGCCGCCGGGTGTGGATGCAGCAGCGGCATCTGCTTCGCTCTCGCCTTCAAACACGGCGATGTAGTCCATACCCATCGGGTCTTTCTTGGGCACCGGCGAGGTGTCTGGCAGGCCCATCGGGTTGCGGTAATAGAGCAGCTTGCGTGCTGGCTTGCCCGCTTCGGCGCTGGGGCTTGCTGTAACGCTGGCTGCCTGCGGCGCGATGCTGCTGTGGCCCCACCAGTAGCCTGCTGCCAGCGCGGCGGCCAACGCGGCAGCGCCCAGGGTGATTGACGCGCTGCGGCTCATAGTTCTTCTCCCACTAGTTTTTCAATATCGGCCAGCCGCATTTGGGCTTCGGCCTGGGCCTTGAGCAGGCTCAAGCGGGCCTGGCGGATTTGGCGCTGCGCGTCGAGCAGCATGGCAAAGTCGGCCTTGCCGTTTTCGTAGGCCGCAAGTGCTGCCTGCCAGGTGAGTTCGGTTTGCGGCATCAGGCTAAAGCGCACCAGATGTTCGGACTGGCGCGCCGCCTCCAGTGCGCTCAGGTTGTCGGCCAGATCGGCCAACGCCTGGTTGGCCGCCGCCTGCTGGCGTGCCTGTGCCGCCAGCAGCATGGCCTCGCCCTCGCGCTCCTGCGCACGCAGCACGCCATCGCGAATCGGTAGATTGATCTCCAACATCAGGCCCCACTCCTTCACGTCGCCCTGGCGCTGCGTGGCGCTCAGGCCCAGCATGAAGTCGGGGTAGCGGTTTTTGTAGGTCAGATCGCGCGCCTTTTGCGCGGCCTGCACGCGAGAGGCCTCGGTGCCCAGTTGGGCATTGGCCGCCAGCACGCGCTGCGACAGTGCACCAAACTCCAGGCTTGCGGCATCCGGCACGGACCGCAACGCCTGCACAGCGGCCAGCGGTGCGTCGGCAGCGCGCCCCAGCAGCGCATTGAGCCGCGTTTGCGCCTGGCGCGACTGGTTGGCCAGGTCCACCAGGTCGGCGCGCATGCCGGTGTGCTCGACGTGGATGCGGGTAATGTCCTGCTGCGCCGCCAGCCCACCGGCGTAGCGCACCTGCAGCACTTTTTCCAACTGCAGCATCAGCTCCAGTGTTTCAGCCACCAGCGTCTGGTTGGCTTGCACCAGATAGCGCTGAACAAACAGCGCCTTGATGCGCGCTGCCAACTCGGCTCCGCTCTGAAGGGTGCGACCATGCGCGCCCTGGGCTTCCAAAGTCGCCAGGTCGCGGCGCAATTCGCGCTTGCCGCTCCACGGCAGCTCCTGGGTCAGGGTGTAGGCGGTGGCACCGGCGTCCGAGGGCAGCAGGGTCGGGCCTTGCTCGCCCATCTTGGTGATGTCCTGCAACTCCACCTTGAACTTGGGGTCCATCAGCGCCCCAGCGGGCAACACGCGCTCCTGCGCCGCCGTGGCCTCATGGCGCATGGCGGCCAACTCGGGGTTGTGTTCGCGTGCCCAGGTCAGCAGGCTGGGCAGGTCGGCTCCCAAGGGTGCAACGGACTGGGCCATGGGCTGGGCCTGCACACCGGCAACTGCCAGTGCCGCCAACGCTACTGCCGTGCGCCATGCAAACTTCATTTGGCCAGCTCGATGGCGGTTACGGTCAAGACCCCGTTGGGCATATCGGCGGCAAAGCGCACCTTGTCACCGACCTTCACCTTGGTCAGAAAGGCGGAGTTGGCCACCTTGAACGACATGGTCATGGCCGGCATGTTGATGCTCTTGATGTCACCGTGCTTGAGCACCAGACTCTGCGCCTGCAGGTCAATCTTCTTGACCTCGCCCTGCGCCATGCTGTCTTGCGCCGGGGCCGCTTTGGTGTGGTCCATCTTGCTGTGATCGGTGGGCATCTGCGCCAGCGCCGACCCAGCGCCCAAGACCAGCACGGCGGCTAACACGCTGGAGAGAAAATTTGCTGCATTCATCAATAGCTCCTGGTTGGATGATGTCTCTGATAACTGCCGCCCATTCTGTTGGCGCGCGCCCCACTCCAGGCTGACCGCGAGATTACAAGTTTGTTATCTTTGCCGCTGCCCCCGCTTCCCATGCACAATGGCGGCGCAAGCAACCCATAGCCACCGCACCCGTGAAAATCCTGATCGTTGAAGACGAACCCAAAACCGGCGACTACCTCAAGCAAGGCTTGTCGGAGTCGGGCTTCGTGACCGACCTGGCCACCCAGGGCGTGGACGGCCTGCACCTGGCGCTCACCGGCGACTACGACCTGCTGGTGCTCGACGTGATGCTGCCCGGGCTCAACGGCTGGCAGATTCTGGAGTCGCTGCGGCGTGCGGGCAAGACCATGCCGGTGCTGTTTCTCACCGCCAAAGACCAGGTGGAAGACCGCGTCAAGGGCCTGGAACTCGGAGCGGACGATTACCTGGTCAAGCCTTTTGCCTTCTCGGAGCTGCTGGCGCGCGTGCGCACCCTGCTGCGCCGGGGCAAGAGCGGCATCGAGGCGACCGTGCTGCGCATTGCCGACCTGGAGCTTGACCTGCTGCGTCGGCGCGTGGTGCGCGCAGGCGCGCGCATCGAACTCACCGCCAAGGAATTTGCCCTGCTCGAATTGCTGCTGCGCCGCCAGGGCGAAGTGCTGCCACGCTCGATGATTGCCTCGCAAGTCTGGGACATGAACTTTGACAGCGACAGCAACGTCATCGAAGTGGCTCTGCGCCGCCTGCGCGCCAAGGTGGACGACCCGTTTGAACCCAAACTGATCCGCACCGTGCGCGGCATGGGCTACGTGCTGGAGGAACCCGATTGCGCCAAATGACCTTTGCGGAATACAAGCCACTTGCGTCATCGAGAGCACGCACTCCCCCGTCATCGCGAGGCCGTCAGGCCGTGGCGATCCATGACTTTGGCCTCCGTCATCGCGGGGCCATTCCACCTCGTCATCGCGAGGCCGTCAGGCCGTGGCGATCCATGACTTTGTGCCTGCATGGATTGCCGCGCTTCGCTCGCAATGACGGCCAAAGACATAGACCGCCGCGCAATGCTCGCAATGACAGCCCTTCGTCATCGCGAGACGAGGGGTTTACCCACAATGACGTTCCTGACTTTCTTGAAGTATGGAAGTCTCGTTAATTTCGCGGCTCTCGCTGACGGCGCGGCTGACGCTGCTGTTTGTTGGCTGTTCCAGCGTGGTGCTGCTGGCGCTGGGCTGGTTGATTGGCGCGTCCATTGGGAGCCATTTTGAAGACCTGGACCGCGACGCACTCACCGCCAAGCTGATGCTTGCGCACCACGCGATTGCGCGCGTGCAAACGCCCAAGGATCTGGAACTGCTGCCCGAGCAGATCCGCGACGCGGTGGTGGGCCACCACGACCTGATGATCCGCATCCTCGGGCCCCAGCAGGAAGTGCTGCTGGCTTCCAGCGAGGTGCCTTTCCCCGACAACTGGCCTATGCAGGGCACGCCCGGCGGGCAGCCGCGACTGTTTGAATGGACGCAGGACGGCCACCGCTACCGTGGCCTGGCCACCACGATGGCCACCGCCATCGACACCATGCCCCCCTTGCGCGTGGCAGTGGCCCTGGATATTGCGCACCACCAGGTGTTCATGCGCTCGTTTACCCAAACCCTGTGGTGGTTTGTGGTCTGCGCCGCCGCTGCCAGCGGGCTGCTGGGCTGGTTTGCCGCGCGCCGGGGGTTGGCACCGCTGCGCTTGATGCGCGAGCGCGCCGCCCAGGTCACGGCGCAAAAGCTCAACTACCGCCTGCCGGTGGATGCCGTACCGGCCGAGCTGGCCGATCTGGCCACCAGCCTCAACGACATGCTGGCACGGCTGGAAGAAGCGTTTGTGCGCCTGTCGGATTTTTCGTCCGACATCGCCCACGAGTTGCGCACGCCGGTGAGCAACCTGATGATGCAGACCCAGGTGTCGCTCGCGCGAGCGCGCGACGCCCAGAGCTACCGCAGCATTCTGGAGTCCAACGCCGAAGAGTTTGAACGTCTGGCGCGCATGATTTCCGACATGCTGTTTCTGGCCAAGGCCGAGAACGGTCCGGCCTCGGTGCTGGCCGAGAGTGCACCCACGCAGGTGGACCTGGCGCGCGAGGTGCGCGAGCTGTTCGAGTTTTACGAAGCACTGGCGCAGGAGCGCGGCATCACCTTGCAACTGAAGGGCACGGGCAGCGTGCGTGGCGACCGGCTCATGCTGCGCCGTGCCCTGAGCAACCTGCTCTCCAATGCGCTGCGCTACACGCCGCGCGGGCAAAGCATCGTGGTCGATATTGACGGCAGCACCTGTCGCACACTGGTTGCCGTGGAAAACCCGGGCGAGACGATTGCGCCGCAGCACCTCTCGCGCTTGTTCGAACGCTTTTACCGCGCCGACCCGTCGCGCCAAGGCGCGCACGGCGAAGGCACCGGGCTGGGCCTGGCCATTGCCCAGGCAATCGTGCGCGCGCACCAGGGCGAAATCAGCGTCAGTTCGGAAAACGGCCGCACCTGCTTCTTGATCAGCCTGCCGCAAGCTGCCTGAAAACAGCCCAGGATCAGATCAACCCAGCGGCTTCGGTTCCGGTGGTCCACTCCACCGCTTCTTCGGTCAGCACGTGGTCAAAGTCGATGCCCAGTGCCAGCGCCACGGTGTCCGGAAACGCGTCGGCCATGTGTCCTTCATCCAGCCTGTCGATGTGGGCTCGCACGCGCCAGACGGCCAGGTGCACGATGCCGGCCAGCGGCTCGTACACGCCCTCGTCAAACGGCACCAACTGGTGCGCGATGGCGTCAACGATGGCCTCGGGAAAATCCCACTTTTTGGCAAAACCGCCGCCCACTTCGGCGTAGCTGTAGCCCAGCAAGTTGCGCTCGGCGCGTGCTCGGCGCGACGACAGCGGCTGCGCCTGGTCGTTGAGAAAGTGCATCTGCTCGGGCATGCCCAGGTGCATCACCAGTTCGCCGGTGGCGTGGATCAGCCCAGCGGTAAAGGCCGTGGCCGGGTTGGAGCGCACCTCGCGCGCCAGCCGCCGTGCGAGTTTGGCCACGTCCAGGCTGTAGCGCCAGTACTGGGGCATGTCCATGCCCGGTACGCGCTTGAACACACCCGCCACACCTGCCGCCATGGCCAGCGTGCGCACCTGGTCCAGGCCGAGAACGGCCAGCGCTTCAGATACGGTGCCGATCCTGGTGGACAACTGGAACTGCGCCGAATTGGCCAGCCGCAGCAGGCGCGCGGTCAGGCCGGGGTCGGTGTTGACATCGTGGCTGATGCGGCGCAGGTCGGGGTCTTCGCGGCTGAGTTCGGCCAGCACCACCGCGATCACACGCGGAATGCTGGGCAACGCCAACTGAGAGTCGAGCAAATCATCCAGATGCATGGGATGGCACTATAGCTTTTGCGCCAGCGCCTTTTCGATGGCACCCACGATCTTGGCGTTGTCGGGCGCGGTGAGGCTCCAATAACTGTCCACCACCTTGCCATTGCGGTCAATCAGGTACTTGTGAAAATTCCACTTCGGTGCCGACCCGGTGGCCTGCAGCAGCGCGCCATACAAGGCGTTCTTCTTCGCCCCCACGACCTCGCTCTTGGCAAACATCGGGAACTTCACGCCATAGGTGTTGAAGCAAAAGTCGGCAATCTCCTTGGACGAGCCCGGCTCCTGCTTGCCAAAGTCATTGGACGGAAAACCCAGCACCACCAAGCCCTGCGCCTGGTACTTGGCATACAGCGCCTCCAGCGCCTCGTACTGCCCGGTAAAGCCGCAGTAACTCGCGGTATTGACCACCAGCACCACCTTGCCCGCGTACTGGCACAGGTTCTGCGGCGCATCGTCCTGCAGCCGTGGAAAAGTATGCTGCAGCAACGCCGGACACGCAGCCGCCGAAGCTGCCGGGGCGGGGGCCGCCGTTTGGGCCAGCGCCTGCGGGCTCAGCAGCAGGGCGGGCATTGCAAGTGCAGCGAAAGCGAGGTGGGTGATCAGAGGTTTCATGCGGCCATTATGTGCGCGGTGCAATACCGGTTGGCCGCAAGGGATGTTGGCGCGCAAACGCCGCTGACCCGTGGGACTACTGGAAGAAGATGCGCAGGCGCGACCCAGACCTGAGTCTGGACACCCAAGGGGGGGGGTCAAATTGTCCCCCCCTTGCGCTGGCGTTTGCAACGGCAGGTGGGCGGCAAAAGCTCCAGTGCTGGAACACCCAGGGCGTCTTCCGCCTGATCCAGTCCATCCCCAGTCCCAGGGCCGAACCGTTCAAGCGCTGGTTGGCCAAAGTCGGCAAAGAGCGACTCGACGAAATCGAGAATCCCGAACTGACCATGGGCCGGATGCAGGAACTCTACGAAAAGAAAGGCTACCCCAAAGAGTGGATCGACAAGCGCCTGCGCAGCATTGCCGTGCGCCAGGACCTGACCGATGAGTGGAAGCGGCGCGGAGTGGCCAGCAGCCAGGAGTTCGCCATCCTGACCAACGAGATCATGCACGGCACGTTTGCGCTCAAAGTGGACAAGTACAAGCAGGTAAAGGCACTGGCACGTGAAAACCTGCGCGACCACATGACCGACATTGAACTGATTCTGACCATGCTGGCCGAGGCCACCACCACCAAGCAGCTCCAGCAAGGTCTGGCACAGCTCGGCGAAGAGGGTGCGATTCAGGTGTTCAGGCCCGAAATGGGCGGCAACATGCTGCTGGGCGCGGTCGGCCAGTTGCAGTTTGAAGTGGTGCAGCACCGCCTGAAGGGCGAGTACGACGCCGACGTGCGGCTGGAAAGCAGCCAGTACACCGGCGCGCGCTGGATCACGGCCGACACCCTGGCCTACCTGTGCACCAGCCCCTACGACGTGCGCCTGGCGCAGGAGCGCTTCCCCAAAATCCACTTCCACCCGCTGCGCGAACACGCCAGACTGGCGCCGCAAAGCGCGAGTTGACACCGGGCCGCGCCTTATTGCGGCAAGAACCCGGCAGGCTGGTGATGCGGTCTGCCGAGGGGGTTTGTCGTCGCGTTGGGGGGGGTGTTGGCTGGAAGTAGTCGATTAAAAAGGCAAGTCAGCAGTCCGCTTCAGACACTTATGCAGAGGACCCAGTAATGTATAGATTCTGGTGTCGGGCGGCCGGTTGGCGCATCGACACTGGCGGCTGGACGTATGCCGCTTCGGTGAAGTAGACATAATTTCTGCGACGGATTGAATGGATGACTCCACTACTGGAGATCATCATGAGTTTTATCGCCTCACTTCCTGCCGGGTCCCAAACCTGGCTTCTCAACAGCCCACTGGCACCACATTTGGATGCGTTCGCGGCACACCTGGCCGATGGCGGCTACAGCGCACAGACAACAAGGAATCATTTCTTGGGTGTTGCGCACTTCGCCAGATGGATGACACAGTGCGCGCTACCGGTGTCATTGCTGGATGCGCAGTTGCTCCAGCAATTTCTGGAAGTTCACCTGTCACACTGTTCGTGCCCGCCGCCGGCGGTCAGTGATCCAAGCAAGCACCGCAGCTCGCTTGGGCATCTCATGGTCGTTCTTCGCAAACGCGGCGCGGTCGCCGAAGTTTTGCCTCCTGTTGGCCCCATTCCAGACGAACTCCAGCGTTTTGACGAACACATGGTCAATGCACGGGGCCTGAGTGAAGGAACACGTCGTGGGTGCCTGCGTTGGGTTCAAAGATTGCTGCTGTACAAGTTTGCCGGTGAAGAGTTGGTGTTCGCCAAACTGCAGCCCGAGGATTTACGCAAATTCATCGCGATACAGCTTGACCTTCTTGGTAGCGTCTCCAATGCCATGAGCCTGGCATCGGCTTTGCGCACTTACTTTCGTTACCGCACCATCTGTGGTGACTCGGTGCACGGATTGCTGGGTGTGATCAGCGCCCCGGCTCATTGGCGCTTGGCGTCACTGCCGCGTGGCCTTCGACCAGACGAAGTTGACCGCTTACTGGCATCCTTTGACTCTTCGATACCATCTGCGTTGCGTGGTTACGCAATTGTGCGTTGCGCGCTGGATTTAGGCCTGCGCAGCGGCGAAGTAACCAATTTGCAGCTCGCAGACATTGACTGGAAAGCTGGAGCCGTAACGCTAAAGCACACCAAGTCATTGCGAGTCGATGTCCTGCCGCTGCCAGCGGCAACCGGTCAGGCGCTGGCCGACTATGTTCAAAACGAACGACCCAAGACCAGTAACCCGTTTATCTTCGTGCGCCTTCTGCCACCTCGCGACGCTCCACTGGGTGTACACGGCATTCGCGCAGTGATCAGCAATGCGTTCAAACGCATTGGCCTGAGCCATGGGCGAACACACGCGCTACGGCACACCATGGCCAGCCAATTGCTCGATCACGGCAGCTCGCTCAAAGAGGTGGCCGACGTGTTGCGCCACCGCTCCCTGAACACATCCCTGATTTACGCCAAGCTCGACACACCCAGACTCGCCGCAGTTGCTCTTGCCTGGCCGGGGAGCACGACATGAGTGCCCCCACCGATCTACAAATCAAGGTCAATGAATACCTTGCCGAGCGTCGCCGTCTGGGTTTTGAACTTCATCACATGGGCGGGGGCCTAGCGAGCTTTGCTCGTTTCGTAGCGGATGCGCACCACAGTGGACCACTGACCATTGATGTCATGGTCGACTGGGTTCGCCGGGATAAAGCGCAGCATCGTACCCAAGCAACATGGGCGCGGCGACTCGAACTTCTGCGACCGTTTGCACGATGGATGCGTCAGTTCGATCCGAATACTGAAGTACCTGATGAATCCATCTTTGGCCCGATACCAGGGCGGGTTACACCCCATATCTACAGTGAACAGGAGATCGTCGAACTGCTGGCAGCTGCCCGTGGCCTCGGTCCATCTGGAAGCTTGCGGCCAGTAGTATTCGAGACGCTGTTTGGGCTGATCGCGTCAACCGGTTTGCGTGTCTCGGAGGCAATGTCCCTCGTGAACGCCGATGTCGATTTGGTGGCCGGTACGCTGACGGTGCGCAAGACCAAGTTCACAAAGTCACGCATGCTGCCACTGCACCCAAGCACTGTACAGGCGCTGCTTGCCTACAGACGCCTGCGAAGCAAAGCCGGTCATTGTTCTGGTGACTCTCCGTTCTTCATTGGTACGCGTGGACAAAGACATGGCCAACCCCTTGCGGAGCGTCAGGTGCACCGTGTGTTCTTGAGTCTCAGAAGCCAGATGAACTGGGTTGACCGTGGCTGCCATGGCGGGCCACGCATCCACGATTTGCGCCATTCTTTTGCCGTACGTCGTGTGATTCTGTGGCATCAACAAGGTACCGATGTCGATCAGGCCATGTTGTCGCTGTCTACCTACCTGGGTCACGCCAAGATCAGTAACACCTACTGGTATCTCACGGGAGTTCCCGAACTGATGGCGCTAGCCGGAAGCAAGTTTGCCGACTTTGCCCAGGCACCGGAGTTTGGTGATGAGTAGCCCAAAATTGCTGCAACCGCCGCCATCATTCCAGGCACTTGTGCAGGCATTCTTTGCGGAACACTTGACTCAGCACCGGGCCTTGAGTCCGTGCACGGTGGCTTCATACCGTGACACGTTCATGCTGTTGCTGGACTTTGCGCAGGTGAAGTTCGCCAAATCTCCAGTAGGACTTACGCTGGCAGACATCACGCCTGAGTTGTTACTGGGGTTTCTCGACTACCTGGAGCATGAACGCCACAACGCTGTGCGAAGTCGCAATACCAGGCTGGCCGCTTTACGAACGTTCTTGAAGTTCGCAGCACACCGCGACATCTCGTCACTGCATGTCATTGAGCGAGCACTGGGCGTTCCGATGAAGCGTTTCGAGAGGCCCATGCTTGGATTCTTGTCGCGTGATGAGATGCTGGCGGTAATCGGGACGCCAGGCGGTTGTTGGACAAGTCAGCGCGATCATCTTCTATGGGGACTGCTCTACAACACGGGAGCACGTGTCTCTGAGATCATTGGCGTGCGGATTGCCGACGTTGTCTTGAGTGCTGCGGCTTGCGTTCACCTGCATGGCAAAGGGCGCAAGCAGCGCACGGTGCCACTTTGGCATTCAACGGTAAGCGAGATTCGAGCGTGGCAAAGGGTCAATCCCCAACTTGATGCAAGATCACCCTTGCTGCCCAACCGCGAGGGTGAGTCGATGACGCGAGACAATGTCAACAAACGCTTGGCTTTGGCGGTCAATGCTGCCGCCAAGATCATCCCCGATTTGGCTACGCGCCACATCTCGCCCCACACGATTCGCCACACAACTGCCATGCACTTACTGCAGTCCGGTGTGGACATCAGCGTCATTGCGCTATGGCTCGGCCACGAGAGCCCGACAACAACGCACCACTATGTGGAAGCCGATTTGGCCATGAAGGATCGGGCGCTGGCCAGAATGCAAGAACCCGACGCAAAGATTCGCCG
>Ga0194052_1000328_pt1 | contig 31676 bp, 27 predicted proteins | sample SepL226m_MetaG_FD_160117 | JGI IMG/M metagenome (GOLD analysis project Ga0194052, IMG submission 160117) | Anoxic zone freshwater microbial communities from boreal shield lake in IISD Experimental Lakes Area, Ontario, Canada - Sep2016-L227-6m | ecosystem: Environmental > Aquatic > Freshwater >...
TCCAGCTCCCCTTCGGCCCCGTGGGGGGCCAGGGCGGCCTGCAGGGCCCGCTCCACCGCCGGGGCCCGGTCCAGGGCAGGGGGCAGGGCGTCCAGGGCGGCGGCCAGGGCCACCCGGTCCTTGGCGGCCCGGCGCAGGATGGCGTTCACCAGGCCTTTGTGGGGGACGAAGCCCAGCTCCCGGTCCCCCGCCAGCTCGACAGACTCGTTCACGGCGGCGTGGTCGCTCACGCCGGGCAGCCAGGCCAGCTGAGCCAGGCCCATGGCCAGGGCCACCCGGGTGCCCAGGGGGATGCCCCGGGCCGAGTCCTTGAGGTTGGGCTTCACCCAGGCCTGGAGGCGGCCCCAGCGGCGCAGGCAGAGGCCCAGGAGGGCCTGGGCCAGGGTGGCGTCCTCGCCCAGGCCGCGGGCCCAGACAGCCGGCACCCGGCCGCCTTCTCCGAAGACCTCGTGCAGGGCGTGGGCGACATGGATGCGGGCGGGCGTAGGCATGGAGTCCCATCATGGCGGGAAAACGGCCCCAGCCCAATGGCGACTCGCCACACCCGGCCTCGCCCCGGGGCCGTCGGGGTGGCATCCTGAGGGCGGACTTCGCATGGAGCGACCATGGCCCACAGCTATCCCCTCACCCTAAGCTGGACCGGCAGCACCCTGGACAGTGCCTACAACCGCAATGCCACCGTCACCAACCCTGGCAAGCACGCCCTGGCCGTGAGCAGCGCCCCGGAGTACGCCGGCGACCCCACCCGCTGGAACCCGGAAGACCTGCTGGGCTCGGCCCTGGCCACCTGCCACATGCTCACCTTCCTGGCCCTCTGCGCGAAGACCAAGCTCGAGGTGAAGGCCTACGAGGACCATGCGGAGGCCATCCTGGACACCGTCGACAAGGTCACCCGCATCACCAAGGTCATCCTGCGCCCGGTCATTCGCGTGGCTCCCGGGACCAGCAAGGCCAAGGTGGAGGAGCTCTTCGAGAAGGCCCACAAGTACTGCTTCGTGGCCAACTCGGTCACCTGCGAGGCCGTCATGGAGCCCCGCATCGTCGAGGCCTAGGAGACACGGTGCGCTGTCCCTTCTGTGGACACCTTGAAGACAAGGTCGTGGACTCCCGGGAGTCCCGGGAGGGCGACTCCATCCGGCGCCGCCGGGAGTGCCTGTCCTGCGCCCGCCGCTTCACCAGCTATGAGCGGGTGGAGGAAGTCCCCCTGGTGATCGTCAAGAAGGACGGCCGCCGAGAGCCCTTCGAGCGGCAGAAGCTCATGAAGGGCCTGCTGCTGGCCTGCCAGAAGCGACCGGTCTCCCTGGCCCGCATCGAGGACCTGGTGACGGATATCCACGCCCGGCTCATGGAGCGCTCGGAGCGGGAGATCCGCAGCCGGGAGATGGGCGAGCTGGTCATGGATGAGCTCAAGGGCATGGACCAGGTGGCCTATGTGCGCTTCGCCAGCGTCTACCGCGACTTCAAGGACCTGCCGGACTTCGTGAAGGCCCTGGAGGGCCTCATGCACAAGGAGACGGCCCCGGGCTGGGCCACGGCGCCAGCCCCGGCCCCGTCGCCAACACCGGATCCTGCCGGGCCCCGTCTCCAACCCCTCTTCCCGCCGGAAACCCTGGAGGCCCCCCGCCTGAAGGGTCGGCGCAAGTAGGGCTACACTGGACCCCCGAGGTTTGACCGTGGCCGACGACATTCTCCTGCCCCCCCCGCCCGATGAGCAGCCCAAGTTGCCGGAAGAGCTGCCGGTACTGCCCCTCCGTGACGTGGTGGTGTACCCCTATGTGATCCTCCCCCTCAGCATCAGCCGGGAGAAGTCCATCCGGGCCGTGGACACCGCCCTGGTGGAGCACCGCATGATCCTGCTGCTCTCGCAGAAGCAGGTGGAGATGGACAACCCCAAGCCCTCGGACCTCTACCAGGTGGGCACCGCCGCCCTGATCATGCGGGTCCTGAAGCTGCCGGACGGTCGCATCCGGGCCCTGGTGCAGGGTCTGCAGCGGGTGCGGGTGGAGTACTTCACCGAGACCGAGAACCTCTTCAAGGCCCGGGTGGAGCCCCTGACTGAGCCTGAGCTGGAGTCCCCGGACCTGGAGCAGGACGCCCTCCTGCGCAGCGTCAAGCAGACCCTGGAGAAGGCCGTGGCCCTGGGCAAGACCCTGCCCCAGGAGGTCCTGGTCATCGCCGGCAACCTCGACAACCCGGGCCGCCTGGCGGACCTGGTGGCCTCCAACCTGGACCTCAAGCTGCAGCAGACCCAGGAGGTCCTGGAGATCGCTCACCCGGGCCTCCGCCTCAAGCGCGTCAACGAGTTGCTCATGCGGGAGATCCAGCTGCTGGAGGTCCAGCAGAAGATCACCATGGATGCCCGCGGCGAGATGGACAAGAGCCAGCGGGAGTACTACCTCCGCCAGCAGCTCAAGGCCATCCAGCAGGAGCTGGGCGAGGGCTCGGAGCTGGCCGAGGAGGTCACCGCCTTCCGCGAAAAGCTGGCCAAGCTGAAGGTGCCGGACGAGCCCCTGGTCGAGATTGAGCGCAACCTCAAGAAGCTTGAGCGCATGCACCCGGACTCCAGCGAGACAGCGGTGACGCGGACCTACCTGGAGTGGATGACCGAGCTGCCCTGGGGCAGCCTCACCGAGGACAACCTCGACCTCATCAAGGCCAAAGAGGTGCTGGACGAGGACCACTACGGCCTGCAGAAGATCAAGGACCGCATCCTGGAGTTCCTGGCGGTGCGCAAGCTGAAGCCCGACCTCCGGGGCACCATCCTCTGCTTCGTGGGCCCGCCCGGCGTGGGCAAGACCAGCCTCGGCAAGTCCATCGCCCGGGCCCTGGGCCGCAAGTACTCCCGCATCTCCCTGGGTGGTGTCCACGACGAGAGCGAGATCCGGGGCCATCGCCGGACCTACGTGGGCGCCATGCCCGGCCGCATCGTGCAGGCCCTGCACCAGGTCAAGAGCATGAACCCAGTGATCATGCTGGACGAGGTGGACAAGATCGGGCGGGACTCCCGCGGGGACCCGAGTGCGGCCCTGCTGGAGGTGCTGGATCCCGAGCAGAACAACACCTTCCGGGACCACTACCTCAATGTTCCCCTGGACCTGAGCCAAGTGCTCTTCCTGGCCAACGCCAACGAACTGGAGCCCATCCACCCGGCCTTCAAGGACCGCATGGAGATCATCTACCTCAACAGCTACACGCTGGAGGAGAAGCTCGGCATCGCCGAGCAGTACCTGATCCCCAAGCAGCTCGAGAAGCACGGCATCACCATCAAGCACATCTCCATCTCCAAGAAGGCCCTGAAGGCCATCGTCACGGGCTACACCCGCGAGGCCGGCGTGCGCCAGTTGGAGCGCGAGATCGGTGCCGTCTGCCGCAAGGTGGCCCGGCGCGTGGCCGAGAGCACCCTCAAGCGGAAGCTCGCCCTCACGGATGAGGCCCTCCACGAGCTGTTGGGGCCTGTGAAGCTCCTGCAGGACGAGCGGCTGAAGGCGCCCCGGGTGGGCGTGGTCACCGGCCTGGCCTGGACCAGTGTCGGCGGCGACGTCCTCTTTGTCGAAGCCCTGAAGATGCCAGGGAAGGGCCTGTTGATCCTCACCGGACAGCTGGGTGATGTCATGAAGGAGAGTGCCCAGGCGGCCCTCAGCTACATCCGCAGCCGGGGCGACGCCTTCCAGATTGATCCCGAAGTCTTCCAGAAGCAGGACATCCACATCCACTTCCCCGAGGGTGCCATCCCCAAGGACGGCCCCAGTGCCGGTCTGGCCATCGCCACGGTGCTGCTCTCGGTGCTGAAGGGGGTCCCGGTCCGCAACACCGTCGCCATGACCGGCGAGATCGACCTGCGCGGCGAGGCCCTGCCCATCGGCGGCCTCAAAGAGAAGGCCCTGGCGGCCCTGCGGGTGGGGATCCACGACATCCTCATTCCCTTTGCCAACCAGAAGGACCTGGAGGAGATCGACCCGGAGCTGCGGGAGCAGCTCACCTTCCACCCTGTGAAGCACGTGGAGGAGGTCTTCGAGCAGGCCCTGGTGGGCTGGGTTCGCCCCGAAATGCCGAAAAAAACCAAGCCACACAAGCGCTGACCCTTGCTTTGGCCCACCCTGGGCCGATCTTGGGTACAGAGGTGTCCCTTGCCGACCCTGCCACTCACCCTGCTGCTCCAGCTGCCGCCCCTGACCTTTGGGCCGGCCTTGCCCCCGCCGGCCTTCCGCCCGCCCCTGGAGCTGGTCTGCGAGATCCGAGACCTGGGCCGCCCCCGGCCCATCACTTGGCCCGCCGCGGTCTCCTCGGGCTACGCCTCGGTGGACCCCCATAACCTCAGACCTACCCGGGAACGCCACCTGGTGAACCCCCTGGTGGATGGCCTGCTGGTGCTGGGCGCCCTGGCCGCCACTGGCGGTTCCTGGTCCGAGGACACGTGGTCCCAGCGGGTCTGGAGCCGGAACGGTGCCACACCGGTCCTCATCCCCCCACTGGCCCCACCGTCGCCCATCAGCCAGCGCTAACCCCTTGTTGACGTCTGGAAATTCGTACAAAAAAATTGGTTACATCTCGGGTTCCACGTGGAACCCGAGCAGGTAGCTACCCGCCCAACTCCGCTCCTCCCTGCTTTGAGCTTCAGGATCTCGCCAGCGCCTCGGTAGACTGGGGTTTCGTGAGGTGGGCGTGGGTCTGTTGGGTGGGCTGTTCAACAAGTTCAAGCAGGGCCTGAAGCGCACCCAGACCCTGGTACTGGCGCCCATGGGCCGCCTGCTGGGCCTGCGCCGCCTGGACGAAGCCCAGCTGGAAGAGCTGGAAGACCTGCTCCTCCAGGCCGATCTGGGCGTGAAGGCCGTGACCCAGCTTATGGGCCGCCTGCGGGCGGAGCTGAAGGGCGGCTCCGACATCGATGCCAAGGCCATCCTCCGGGAGGAGCTACTGCGCCTGCTGCGCCAGACCCCTGCCGCCCCCTTCGTGGCCCAGGGCACCCAGGTGGTGCTGCTGGTGGGCGTGAACGGGGTGGGGAAGACCACCACCCTGGGCAAGCTGGCCTCCCACCTCAAGACCCGGGGCGAGGAGGTCCTGGTGGTGGCCGGCGATACCTTCCGGGCCGCAGCCATTGATCAGCTGGAGCGCTGGGGCGAGCGGGCCGGTGTGCCCGTCATCCGCAACCAGATGGGCGGAGACCCCGCCGCCATCGCCTTTGATGGTGCCACCAGCGCCAAAGCCAAGGGCACGCCGTGGGTCCTCATCGACACCGCCGGCCGCCTGCACACCAAGGACCACCTCATGAAGGAGCTGGACAAGATCCGGCGCAGCCTCCAGAAGGTGATCCCCGAGGCGCCCCACCGGGTCCTCCTGGTGCTGGACGCCACCACGGGCCAGAACGGACTGCAGCAGGCCGAGGCCTTCATCCGGGCCGCTGGCGCCACGGATCTGGTCCTCACCAAGCTGGATGGCAGTGCCAAGGGGGGCGTGGTGGTGCCCATCCTGGAGCACCTGAAGCTGCCCATCGCCTTCGTGGGCGTGGGGGAGGGCTTGGACGACCTGGTGCCCTTCGACCCCGAGGCCTTCGTGGATGGCTTGCTGGATGTCTGAGGTTGCCCTCACCCCGGTCTCGGCCTGGGCCCTGGCCACGGGCGGACCCTTCCCGGAGCCCGACAGCCTGACGGGCGACGCCCGCTTCATGGCCCTGGCGCTCCAGGAGGCCCGGAAAGGTGTGGGGCTCTCCAGCCCCAACCCCCCGGTGGGCTGCGTCCTCGTCAAGGCGGGGCGGGTGCTGGGTTCCGGGGTCCACACCCGGGCCGGCGACCCCCACGGCGAGGTCATGGCTCTCATGGATGCGGAGGGTCGCGGGGAGGACCCCCGGGGCGCCACCGCCTATGTGACCCTCGAGCCCTGCTGCCACCAGGGCCGCACCGGCCCCTGCACCCAGGCCCTCATCCAGGCCGGCATCGCCCGGGTGGTGGTGGGGGTCCAGGACCCGAATCCCCGGGTGGATGGGGGCGGCCTGGCCATCCTCCGAGCCCAGGGACTGCAGGTCGAGGAGGGCGTTCTGGGCGAGGCCTGCGCCCGCTTTCACGCCCCCTTTTTCAAGCTCATCCGCACGGGCCTGCCTTGGGTAAGCCTCAAGCTGGCACTGGGTTCCGATGGTGCCCTAGGGCTGGCCGGACAGCCTGTCAGGGTCACGCCCCCCGAGGTTCAGTCCCTGGCCCATGCCCTCCGCCGGGCCTCCGAGGCCATCCTGGTGGGCCGCAAGACCATCGCCGTGGACGATCCCCAGCTCACGGACCGCTGGCCAGCCCCCACGGCCCCCCACCGGACCTTTGCCCGGGTGGTCCTGGACCCCAGGGGCTGCCTCCCCGCCTCGGCCCGGGTCTGGTCTCCGGTGGCGGGGCAGCCCGCCTACCGAGCCGTCAGTGGCGATCCGGCCCCCCTCCGGGGCGTGGAGGACCTGCGCCTGCCCCCTGAAGGCCAAGGCTGCAGCCTGCGCCACCTCCTGCACGAGCTGGCCGCTCGCGGCTCGGCCCGCCTCCTGGTGGAGGGGGGCGGCACCCTGGCCGAGGCCTTCCTGAAACAAGGCTTGGTCGATGAATACCATCGGTTCCAGGCGGATCGACCCGTCGGTGGCACCCCTGTGGACGACCGCCGCACCCAGGACTGGCAGGTCCAGGCCAGGGCTGCTTGGGAGCACGGCACCTGGGAAGTCCGCCGGCCGGGCTGAGTCAGAACCCGGCTATCGGCCTCGCTCAGCCGCAGCTCCCCAAGATCAAAGGCGGAACCGCAGATTCCGAAGCTTCCACAGTTGGGTGCCGACCCACTCCACGTGCATCCACGGCCAAGGGCTATTTATCTGTGCAACATGTGTGTAAACCCTTTTTTTATTGCACTTCAGCCGCCCCCGACGAGGCGAACCACCTCCAGGTGGTCTCCGTCCTTGAGGGGCGTGGTGGCGTGATCGGTGCGGCGGATGACCTCGCCGTTCAGCTCGATGGCACTGCCATAGGCGGGCAGCTCCAACCAGCTCGCCAGATCCGCCAGGGTGGCCAGCTCTGGGGCCTCCCGCCACTCACCGTTGAGGTGCAGCTTCATCGGGCCTCCGCCGCGGCTTCGAAGCCCTTGGCCAGGTCAGCGACCAGATCGGGCTCGTCCTCGATCCCCACCGAGAAGCGCAACAGGCCGTCGGTGATGCCCAGGCGGGCCTTGACCTCCGGGGCCGTGCGCAGGTGGCTCATGCTGGCCGGGTGCTGGATGAGGCTCTCCACGCCCCCCAGGCTAACGCCCCGGGTGATGACCTCCAGGACCTCACAGAAGCGCTGACCCGCCAATAGGCCGGCCCGCAGCTCGAAGCCGATCATGGCCCCAAAGCCCTGCTGCATCTGGCGCTGGGCCACCGCATGGCCCGGATGGGTGGGGAGGCCCGGGTAGTCCACCCGGCCCACCTGGGGCTGCCAGAGCAGCCACTGGGCCAGGGACTGGGCATTGTCCGAGGCCCGGCGCATGCGGAGGGGCAGGGTCTTGAGGCCCCGGTGCAGGAGCCAGGCAGCCATCGGGTCCAGCGTGGGGCCCAGGAGCTTGGTCAAGTGCCAGCAGGCGACGATGTCGGCCTCGCTGCCCGCAATGACGCCAGCCACCACATCCGAGTGGCCCGCCAGGTACTTGGTGGCCGAGGCCACACTCAGGTCGATGCCGAGGTCCAGGGGCCGGGTGTGGATGGGGCTGGGGAAGGTGTTGTCGGCCGCGGTCCGGATGCCATGCTGCTTGCCGAGGGCCGCCACGCCAGCCAGGTCCGTCAGGGCCAGGGTGGGGTTGGAGGGGGTCTCCACCCAGAGCAGGCGCGTCTCCGGGCGGATGGCAGCGGCCCACTCGTCCAGGTCCAGGGTGTTCTGGATCCAGGTCACCAGGAGGCCCCGCTCGGCCTCCCAGCGCCGAATAAGCTGCTCTGTCCCCAGATAGATGGCCGCAGGGGCCACGATGTGATCCCCGGTGTGGAGGAAGGCCTCGAAGACCAGGGCGAAGGCCGCCATGCCCGAGGCTGTCACCAGGGCGCGCTCGGCGCCCTCCAGGCCCGCCAGTACGGCCTCCACCTCGCTGCTGTTGGGGTTCCCCCAGCGGGTGTAGAAGGCCGGCGGCTCGACGCTGGCGGAGAACTGGGCCCCCTCGTGGTTTTCCATGAGCTGAAAGACCGAGGTCTGGAAGATGGGGGTGGTCACGGCCCGGGTGGTGTTGAAGTGCTTCCCGGCGTGGATGGCGGTGGTGGTGGGTCCCCAGGGTCTGGGCATGGTCAACTCCAGCCCCCAGCATAGGGGCTCCGGCGGCCCGGGTCACCGCCCGGCAGCGCCTCACCAGCTCATCGAAGGGCTCAGCGCCGCCAGAACACGAAGGCCAGGGCCCCCACGGCGAAGGTTAGGATGGCGACCAGACGCCACATCGTCGGTCCACCCTCGGCCTCCTGGGGGGGCACATCCTCTAGCGCAGCGCGGGTGAGCTCATCCTCGGGCGGCGCGACCAGGCCCCGACAGCTCAGGCAGTGGAAGGGTTCGCCCTCGGTGATGACCGCGTCCACCACCGAACAGCCGCACCCTTGGCAGATGTGCGCCACTCCGGGGTGGTAGGCCTGCAGGGCGGAGGGGATCTCGTGGGTCATGTCCCCAGCATGGGGCCGGATTCAGCTCCGGGCCAGGGTCTCCAGCAGGACTTCCTGCACCACCTTGGCATCCAGGCGCCCGCCGCCAGCCTTGAGGACCTGCCCCACCAGGAAGCCCCGGAGGCTGTCCTTGCCAGCCCGAACCTGCGCCACGGGTCCCGGATGGGCCTCCAGAACCTGCGCCACCAGGGCGACGATGGCCTCCCGGTCACTCACCTGAGCCAGGCCCAGGCGGGCCACCACGGCCTCCGCATCGCCCTCGCCCGCCAGCAGGGCGGGGAACACCTGGTCCTTGGCAGCGCCGAAGGAGAGGGTCCGGGCCTCCACCAGGCGCACCAGGCCCGCGAGGACCTCGGGCGCCAAGGGGAAGGCCTCGATGCCCAGGCCCTGGAGGTTCAGCGTGCGGCTCACCTCGCCCAGCATCCAGGCGGCGGCCCCGCGTCCCGTCCCACTAAGGCGACTCAGGCGCTCGAAGTAGTCGGCGAAGGCCGGGCTCTGGGCCAGGGTCTGGGCCTCGTCCAGGCCCAGGCCGAAGGCGGTCCGCCAGCGCTGGATGCGCTGCTCCGGGAGCTCTGGCAGGGTGCTTCGAACAGCTTCGACTTCGGCGGGGTCCACGGTCAGTACCGGCAGGTCCGGCTCCGGGAAGTAGCGGTAGTCCATGGCCGCTTCCTTGGAGCGCTGGAGGCGGGTCTCGCCAGCCTCGGTGTCCCAGCCGCGGGTCTCCATCCCCACGGTACCGCCCCCTTCCAGGACGGTGCTCTGCCGCTCAATTTCAAAGTCGAGTGCCTGCCGCAAAAATCGGAACGAGTTTAGATTCTTCACTTCCACGCGTGTACCCAGGACTGGGTCCCCGGTTTTCCGCACACTCACATTGGCGTCGCAGCGGAAGTTGCCCTCCTCCAGGTTGCCCTCACAGATGCCCAGGGCCACCACCAAGCGGTGCAGCGCCTTCATGCAGTCCGAGGCCTCCTGGGCGCTGCGCAGGTCCGGGGCGCCGACGATCTCCAGGAGGGGAACCCCGGCCCGATTCAGGTCCACGACGCTGGTGTTCCCACTGGGGTCGTGCTGGCTCTTGCCCGCATCCTCCTCCAGGTGGGCCCGCTCCAGGTGGATCCGCACCGGGCCATCGCCGCTGCGCACCGCTGGGTCTCCGGGGATGTCCAGGTGCCCACCCTCCACGATGGCCACGGGGCCCTGGGTGATCTGGTAGCCCTTGGGCAGGTCCGGGTAGAAGTACTGCTTGCGGTAGAAGGTGCTGCGGGGCTGGAGGCGGGCCTCGGTGGCCAGACCCAGGGCCAGGGCCATGCGGACGGCCTCAGCATTGAGCACCGGCAGGGCTCCGGGCAGACCCAGGCAGACCGGGCAGGTGAGTGTGTTCGGGGGGGCGCCCGCCGTGTTGCGACAGGCGCAGAACATCTTGGACTGGGTCCGCAACTGAACATGGACCTCCAACCCGATCACCGCCTCAAAGCCTGGCCGCATCCCGCCTCCCGAGCCAGTCTACTTCGACCCAGCCTACTTCCCGAGACAGAACCCTTGGAACAAGGCGTCCAAGGCCGTGTCCGTGCGGTCCTCGCCTGTCAGGCGGGCCAGCAGGGCCCAGACCCCCTGAAGGAGCGAGGCCGGTAGCTCGGGGGGACACTCGGCAGGGAGACCCAACAAGAGCTCCACCTGCCGGACGAGGTCAGCCAGGAGGGCAGACTGACGCTCGGTGGCCAGGGCGCCGAAGCAGGCATCCGGGGCCAAGCCTCCCAGCAGACGCTCCCGGAGGGCCTCTTCCAGGGCATCCAGATCCCCCGTCAGGGCCGAAACAACGGTCCCGGGGGCGGTGCCCAGGTCGCCGAAGGTCCGAATCTCCAGGACCTTGCCCACAAAGGGGGCCAGGGCTGCGGCCAGGGCAGGATCCACCTCCGCATCCTGGGTTGGGAGCAGGTGGAGCACGAGGTCCGCAGCCTCCAGGACCGGTGCCACCCGGGCGATGCCCAGGGACTCCAGGGGGTCCTGGGTCGCCCGCACCCCCGCCGTGTCAAAGAGGCGCAGGGGCAGGCCCCGCCACTCACAGCGGACCTCCAGGACATCCCGGGTGGTGCCCGGGGTGTCAGTGACGATGGCCCGGTCCTCGCCGGCCAGGGCATTAAAGAGGGCGCTCTTCCCGGCATTGGGGCGACCCACCAGGGCCAGGCGGATGCCGTCCCGCAGGTGGCGAGCGGCCCGGCAGCGGCTCTGTTCCACGTGGAACCGGGTGCATAGGTCGGATAACTCGATTTTTAACTCGTCTAAATTCAGCGCAATACCCTCTTCTTCACCGTAGTCCACCACCGCCTCAGCTCGCGCCATCCAGGGCGTCAGGAGCGCTCGGCCCTCTTTGATCCACAGGGGCTGGGCCCCGGCCCGGGCCTGGGCCAAGCGCAGCTGGGTGTCGGTCTCGGCGGCCACCAGGTCCCCCAGGGCCTCGGCCTCCAGCAGTCCCTGTTTGCCGTTGCAGAGGGCCCGCCGGGTGAACTCACCGGGTTCGGCCGGGCGCACCCCCAGGCTGCCCAGGTGGGCCAGGAGGCGGCGCACCAGGAGGGGGTTGCCGTGGACCTGGAGCTCCACCAGGTCCTCCCCCGTGTAGCTGGCGGGCGCCTCAAAGAAGAGCACCAGCGCCTTCTCCCGAAACCCGCCCCAGTGCAGGGTCCGCACCTCCGCCCGCCGGGGCGCGGGCAGGTGCAGCAGGGGCGCCAGCACGGACTGGAGGCCGGGGCCCGACACCCGCACCACGGCCACCGCCGAGGGAAACAGCGGGGTGGCCGGGGCACAGATGGGATCAGGGAGGAGACTCACCCGCCCAGTCTACTTCCGGAAGACCTTGACGGGCTTGAAGGTGCCGACACCCTCGCTCTCGGTACCCAGGCCCTCTTCACGGCTGACCACCAGGTGCACCCAGCGGCGCTCCCGGGCACTCAGGGCCCCCAAGGTATGGCTGCCCAGCTCGCGGGCCTTCTGGGCGGCAAAGAGGCCCATGGCCATGACCTCCTGCATGCGGAAGAGGCGGGCGCCCCGCACATCCAGGTAGGCCAGCTTCAGATCCTCCCGCTCGCCCTGGGCCTCGTGGACCAGGAACTGGAGGGCATCCAGGGCTGCACCCCGGTTGGCACCCAGCAGGGCGGCGTCAGGGCCCCCCACCAGCACGCGGTTGGGGAAGGCCTCCTCGTCGCCGGAGGGGACGAACTTCGCCTCCACGGCGAGGCCCAGGTGGGCCCCCCAGCGGGCGATGAGCTCGGGCACGGATTCCAGACTGGCGCTGCTTCTGCGCATGGCGGGACTCCTAGAGCTTGATGGGTTCAGGCTGGTAGGACCGCATGATCCACCAGGTCTGACCCAGGCCGATCATGTTGAACACGAAGTAGTAGATCGTAAGCCCGGCGGGACTCGAGGCGAACATGAAGGTCATCATGACCGGCATGAGCACCAGCATCATCTTGCGCTGGGCGGGGTCCCCCACGGCGGGTGTCACGTACTGCTGGGCGAACATGGAGGCGCCCATGAGCACGGGGTAGATGAAATAGGGGTCCTTGCCGGACAGGTCGGTGATCCAGCCAAAGAAGGGGGCCTGGCGCAGCTCGAAGACGGCATTCAGCATGGACCACAGGGCCAGGAAGATGGGCATCTGCAGCAGCATGGGCAGGCAGCCGCCCATTGGGTTGTGGCCGTTCTTCTTGTAGAGCTCCATGAGCTCCTTGTTCATCTCGGCCTTCTTGGTCATGTCGTTGCCGAACTTCTCGTACTTGGCCTGGAGGGCCTTCTGGTGCGGCTCAAAGTCCTTCATGCGGAGCATGGAGATGGTCTGCTTGGTGTTCAAGTGCCAGGTGGCGAGGCGGATGACGATCGTGAAGATCACGATGGCCCAACCCCAGTTGCCAACGAGGGCATGGAGCTTCTTCAGGATCCAGAACAGGCCCTGGGCCACGGCGCCAAAGAAGCCGTAGTCGATGACTTGAGTGAAGGGCTTCTCAAAGGCCAACAGGGGCTCGTCTCGCTTGGGTCCCAGGTAGAGCGAGCCCAGGGGTTGGGCGGTCTGGGGTACCAGGAGGTAGCCTGCGGCATCCGTGGCAGCGGGGCGCGGCAGCTTCCAGAGGGCTGCAAAGTAGTGATTGCGCTGGTTCTTCTCATCCTTTTCGAGGCCGGCATCCAGGCCCAGGCGCTCGGCGGCGGGGGGCAGGACCTTGCGCTTGGAGCCCAGGAAGCTGAAGAACGGATCGTTCAGCATTTCGGTCCAGGTCACGGCCTCCACGCCCTTGTCGCTGAGGGTGAACAGGCGGCCCAGGTGCTTGACGGGTTCCTCGGTGGCGGGGTTGGCAATGAGCAGGACGGCGGCGCCGCGGGGAGAGGCACCCTCCACCTGGAGCACGTGGCCGCGGGGGGGGACCAGGTAGGACAAGCGCTCGCCCGAGGCGTTCTCGAAGATCACGGCGGTGCCCCTGGTACCCATTTCCTCTTGCCGGACGCCCTCAAAGCCGGTCCCCCGGAAGGCCGCGAGGCCAGGGAAGGAGGCGGGGAAGAACTTCGTGCCGTCCTGGCGCCAGACCACCTGCTTCAGCGCCCCGGTGGACACCTGCCAAGTGAGGGCCAGCTCGTTGTTGGCCACGGAAAAGGTGGCGGCGGGATCGGCCACCTTGGTGGCGCCAGCAGCGGGGGCAGCAGCCGAAGCCACTGGTGCAGCGGCAGTGGCAGGAGCCGCCGTAGCCTGGGCCTGAGCGGGGGCAGCGACCTTTGCCTCGGCCACCGGCGCAGCCTTGGGGTAGCGCGAGGACAGCCAGAACTGGCCGCCCAGCAGGATCATGCTGCCGATGACGAAGTAGATGACATTCCGATTGTTCATGGGGTATCCAGGGTGGGGAGTCGGCGGAGGGCCAGCTGCAACTGTGTGGCGATGTCCTGGATGCGGATGCCCTCAACAGGCGGGGCGGTCCGACTGGGGCGTACCCAGACCACCCAGGGGTGCCCCTGAATGGGGTCCAGACCTGCGAGGAAGGCCATGCGCACCCTGCGCCGAAAGCCGTTGCGCTGCACCGCTGGCCCACACTTCTTGGGGGAGGTCACCAGCAGCAAGGGACCCTCTGCGCCGGGGTGTTGCCAGGCGCGGATGTCCAGACACGACGAATGCCCCAGCAGGGGCCGGGGCAGGGGTGCGGGAACCGCGTGGTCCTTGTGGCGGACCGTGCGGAATCGGCCCTTGAAGATCACGGGGCGAAGCCCGGCCGGCGTTCTAGAGCGCCAGGACGTGGCGGCCCTTCGCGCGCCGGCGCTTGAGCACCAGGCGGCCGTTCTTGGTCTTCATGCGGCTCAGGAACCCGTGGGTCTTGGCGCGGCGACGATTGTTGGGCTGAAAGGTACGCTTCATGGTTCCACCTCGGGGGTCCCCTCCCGGGGGGGAGGACGAACCTTCAACGATATCAGCGGTGTTCGCCTCACTCAAGGGCATTTCCATCCGCCCAACCCCGCCCCGAGGATGCTAGATTGGGTTCCCCCCGCGAGCATGGCGTGGTTGGAGCGCGTGTGGCGCCCCGGCCGACGGCGCGCTCAGTGGCCGCTCCCCGGTGAACACGATGCGTTCGACAGACCCCGCCGCCCTCTGGGAAACCATCCGCCAAGGGCTGGCCAAGCAGCTTCCAGAAGCCAGCTTCCGCGAGTGGATCGCCCCCTGTGCGCCCCTCCAGTTGAAGGACGGAACGCTGTGGGTGCAGGTCCCCAGCGCGGCCGCCAAGCTGTGGATCGAGCAGCAGCTACCCGAGGAGTTCAGTGACGCCTTGGCCCTGGCTGGCCTGGCGGACCTGCGCCTGGAGTTCCGGGTGGATGGGGCCCCCAAGGTTGCCTCCAAGCCCGCCAAGCGCGCGACGGCAGCCCCCGTGGAGGCTGCCGAGGGCCAGGCCGCGCTGCCCTCCCTCTTCAACCGCTACACCCTGGACCGCTTCGTGGTGGGCCCTGGCAGCCAGCTGGCCTTTGCTGCGGCCCGGGCCGTGGTGGACAACCACGGCAAGGCGGCGACGCCGCTCAGCATGAACCCGCTGTTCATCTATGGCGGCACCGGCCTCGGCAAGACCCACTTGATGGTGGGGATCGGCAAGGGCCTGCTGGAGAGCAACCCGGGACTGCGGGTGGCCTACGTCAAGGTGGACAACTTCTTCAACGAGCTGACGGTGGCCATCCGCGTCAAGAACACCGAGCCCATGCGCAAGAAGTACCAGCAGAACGACGTCCTCCTCCTGGATGACGTACAGACGCTGGGCAAGATGGAGCGGACCCAGGAGGAGATCTTCTACATCCTTGAGCACCTGCTCCAGCATGGGAAACAGATCGTCATCACCTCGGACAAGCCCCCCCAGAAGCTCGAAGGCTGCCACGAGCGGCTGATCACCCGCTTCAAGTGGGGCCTCACCGCCGACATCCAGCCCCCCGACTTCGAGACCCGCATCGCCATCCTGCGGAAAAAGCTTGAGGATGCTGACTTCAAGAACGTGCCCCCCATCCCCGAGGACGTGCTCACCTTCATCGCCCACAAGGCCAAGGGGAGCGTGCGGGACCTGGAGGGCTTCCTCACGCGGGTGATCTTCCAGGCCAGCCTGCTGGGGATTCCCCCCACCCTCGAGGTGGCCCATGCGGCCTTCCAGGGCCAGAGTGGAGAGGAAGCCTCTGCCCCTATTCCGCCCGAGCGCATCTACCGCATGACCGCCGAGACCTTCAACGTCTCCTACGCCGATCTCATGAAGAAGCGCTCCCGGACCCAGGCCATCCTGCTGCCTCGCCAGGTGGCCATGTACCTCGCCCGGGAAATTGCCTCCCAGGCCTTCACGGACATCGGGCGGGCGTTCAACATGCACCACTCGACGGTGATGAATGCCATCGGGTCCGTTCGGGAGCGCATGAAGCGGGATCCCGAATTCCACAGGATGGTCCAGGCCCTCTTGAATAGTATTCACTGATTTAATTGGTCTTCTGTTGTTATCCACAGGGTGGGTGCGGTCCCAGTCCACAAGGGACCCTTCCTGGGGGAGCTGTCCGGGGATGCGCGCCCCCTCTGTGCCCTTCCCAGGCCCCTTTCCACAGCCTGTCCTGAGCAGGGAAAGTCCGGTAGGATAGGGCTTTGACAAGCCTTTCCACAGGTTGGCCCGCTCCTCAGCATCATCAAGGGTGATACATGAGTCTTCAGTTACAGGTTTCTAAGGAACGTCTGGACCGGACACTGGCCCTGTTGAGGCATGCTCTGGACCGACGGGTCACCCTTCCCATCCTCCAGCACATCCTCGTGGACGTTCGTCCCAAGGAAGTCGTCCTCAAGGCCACGGACATGGAGCTGGCCTTCGAAGCCACGGTCCCCGGTGAAGGTCAGGGGCAGTGGACCATGGCTGTTCCCGGCAAGAAGTTCATCGAGACCGTGCGCGTGTTCCCCGAGGGCATCCTCAGCCTCGAGTGTCCCGAAGCCGGTGGTCGCCTGTGGCTGCGCGCCAAGGGCATGAACTCCGAGCACAACATCCAGCCTGGCGAGGGCTTCCCCGAGCTGCCGTCTCCGAACCAGGACCTGCCGGTGGTGCGGATCCCTGTGCTGCGCCTCAAGCGCGCCATCCAGCTGGGTGCCATCGCCGTGAGCCGGGATGCTACCAAGCCGACGCTCTCGGCCGTGCTGCTGCATCTATCCAAGCACCACGTCCGCGTTGTCTCTACGGACGGTTTCCGCCTCGCAGTGGCCGAAGTGCCCTGTGAGACGAGCCTCAAGGATGATGTCCGCCTGATCGTACCCAAGCGGGCCCTCGACCTGATCCCCACCCTCCTCGGCGACGAGGGCGAGGTGGAGCTCTGTTGGGATGGGACCACGCTGTTCCTGGATCAGCCCGGTCTCAAGTTCAGCACCCGCCTGGTCACAGGCAACTATCCCGCCTACGAGAAGGTGCTTCCGGCGGAGCTGCCCAAGCGGGTGATCGTGGACCGGGAAGGCTTCCTGCGCACCCTGCGCTTCGTCGGCTTAAAGAAGGACGACTACAACAAGAACGTCCGTCTTTTCTATGAATTCCCCAACCTGCGCACGGTCTTCCAGCACCCCGACGAGGGCGTGAACCAGGCGACCCTGCCGTTCTCGGGCGAAGAGCAGCCCTTCGAGCTGGCCTTCAACATCGACTACCTCACCGAGCTGCTGGAGCGGCTGCCTGGCGAAGAGGTCGTGTACCAGTTCAAGGATGAAGTGGGCCAGGGTGTCTTCATGAGTCCCAGCCTCGAGGACTTCAGCTTCCGCTACGTCCTCATGCCCGTTCGTTTCGCCAACAGCGCCCAGGCCTGATCCGCGCTGACCACCCGCAGTCCACCGAACCACGATAAAGCGAGTCTTGATGTCTGCAGAAGCACCGAGCGCACGAGTTCACACCCCCACGGAAACCGACAGCTACACAGCCGAGAACATCACGGTCCTGAGAGACCTTGAGGCCGTGCGCAAGCGTCCCGGCATGTACATCGGCGACACCGATGATGGCAGCGGGCTCCACCACATGGTCTACGAGGTGGTGGACAACGCTATTGACGAGGCCCTGGCGGGCTTCTGCACGCGCGTGGACGTGATCCTGCACAGCGATGGCAGCTGCAGTGTGGACGACAATGGCCGCGGCATCCCGGTGGACATCCACAAAGAGGAAGGCCGCAGCGCGGCGGAAGTGATCATGACCGTGCTCCACGCCGGCGGAAAGTTTGACAACACCAACACCGACGGCAAAAACGCCTACAAGGTGTCCGGCGGCCTGCACGGCGTGGGTGTGTCCTGTGTGAATGCCCTCTCTGCCACGCTCTGGCTGACCGTCTGGAAAGACGGCCAGGAATACGGCATGACCTTCAAGCAGGGCAAGGCCGTGGCCCCCCTGGCCAAGGTCGGCCCCGCTGCCCGCCGCGGCACCCGGGTGCGCTTCATGCCCGATCCAGACGTCTTCAACAACATCCTGGACTTCAGCTTCGAGACCCTCAGTCAGCGCCTTCGCGAGTTGAGCTATCTGAACCAGGGCGTCCACATCCGGATCACGGATGAGCGCACGGGCGACACCCATGACTTTATGAACGCCGGTGGCATCAGCGCCTTTGTGGAGCACCTGAACCGCAACAAGGTGCCCCTCCACAAGCCGCCGATCTTCATCAAGGACGAGAAGATGGACACCACCGTGGAGGTGGCACTCCAATGGAACGACACCTACCAGGAGACCCTCTACTGCTTCACCAACAACATCCGGAACCGCGACGGAGGCGCCCACCTCGAGGGCTTCCGGGCCGCCATGACCAGGGTGATCAACACCTACGCCGAGAAGAACAACCTGCTGAAGAGTGCCAAGGTCAGCCTCTCGGGCGAGGATGTCCGCGAGGGACTCACGGCCGTCATTAGTGCCAAAGTTCCTGACCCCAAATTTTCCAGCCAAACCAAGGACAAGCTCGTCTCCAGCGAGGTCAAGGGCATTGTCCAGACCATCGTCTACGAGAAGCTCTCCAGCTTCTTCGAGGAGAACCCCCGGGAGGCCAAGGCCATCCTGGAGAAGGCCATCGAGGCCGCTCGTGCCCGCGAGGCCGCCCGCCGGGCTCGCGAGCTGACCCGCCGCAAGGGCGCCCTGGATGGGGGTGGCCTGCCAGGCAAGCTGGCCGACTGCCAAGAGAAGGACCCCGCCCTCAGCGAGCTCTTCCTGGTGGAGGGCGACTCCGCCGGTGGCAGCGCCAAGCAGGGGCGCCACCGCGCCACCCAGGCCATCCTGCCCCTCAAGGGCAAGATCCTCAACGTGGAGAAGGCCCGCTTCGACCGGATCATCAGCGCGGTTGAGCTGCGGATCATGATCCAGGCCCTGGGCACCGGCATCGGCAAGGACGAGTTCAAGGTCGAGAACCTGCGCTACCACAAGATCGTGCTCATGACTGACGCCGACGTGGATGGTGCGCACATCCGCACCCTGTTGCTCACCTTCTTCTACCGCCAGATGCCAGAGCTGGTGGAGCGGGGCCACCTGTACATCGCCCAACCCCCGCTCTACAAGGTCAAGAAGGGCAAGACCGAGAAGTACCTCAAGGATGAGCGGGCGCTGGAGGAGTTCCTCTTCCAGAAGGCCCTGGATGGCTGGAGCCTCACCGTGCCGGATGGCACCGAGCGCAAGGGGCCAGTCCTGGTTCGGGAGATGAAGAAGTGGGGCGAGGTGAAGCAGCTCTACACCAAGCTTGACCGCCGGGGCTACAGCCAGCCCCTGGTGGATGCCCTGCTGGCCAATGGCCTCCTGGAGCCGGAGTGCTTCGACGACCGGGCGGGACTCGAGGCCCTGGCGAGCGCCATCACCCAGTCCAAGCTGGGCACCTGCGAGCTGGAGACCACCGAGGCCGTGGAGCTGCCCTCCGCCGGCGAAGAGCCTGCGGTCACCATCCCTGCCAGCCACCGCCTTCGGGTGGTGCGCATGCACCTTAACCGTCCCATAACCTTGTGGATCGACAAGCAGGTGGCGCACTGGGGCGAGTTCCGTCGCCTCGCCTCCCTGCACCTGGAGCTGGCTGCCTTCCGGGGTGGCGAGCTGAGGCTCCGCCGCCTCAAGGACGTGAAGGACGGAGCCAAAGAGGTGGCCACCGACGAAGAGGGCGAAGAGGCTCCCAAGCTCGGCAAGGAGCAGGTTTTCACGGACCCCGAGGCCATGCTGGCCATGGTCATGGAAGAGGGCAAGCGGGGCCTCGGCATCCAGCGCTACAAGGGCCTGGGTGAGATGAACCCCGAGCAGCTCTGGGAGACCACCATGGACCCCGAGCGGCGGACCCTGCTGCAGGTGCGGGTGGACGATGCCGTGGAAGCCGACGAGATCTTCACCATCCTCATGGGCGACGCCGTGGAACCCCGCCGGCGCTTCATTGAGACCAACGCGTTGTTGGCTGAGAACATTGACATCTGATTTCGGAGTTTGACCTTCGGCCAAATTCCGCGCGAGTTAACAACCCCAGAACTGTTCCACGTGGAACCCTAATGATCCAGCCCTGTAAATCCCTTTCATTTGTATCAACACAGGAATCGGCCAACGGCCGATTCCTGTGTAACGAGAGACCATGACCCAGAACCGTATTGAGCCCCTGGAAATCGAAAAAGAGATGCGCAAGTCCTATCTGGACTATGCGATGAGCGTGATCGTGGGCCGGGCCCTGCCCGATGTCCGCGACGGTCTCAAGCCCGTGCATCGCCGGGTCATGTTTGCCATGAAGGAGTCGGGCAACGAGTGGAACCGGGCCTACAAGAAGTCCGCCCGCACCGTCGGTGATGTCATGGGTAAGTACCATCCCCATGGCGACTCAGCCATCTACGACACCCTGGTGCGCATGGCCCAGCCTTTCTCCATGCGCCACGTGCTGGTGGATGGCCAGGGCAACTTCGGCTCCATCGACGGCGACTCCGCGGCCGCCATGCGCTACACCGAGGCGCGCCTGTCCCGGCTCGCCAACGAGCTCATGGGCGACATCGACCAGGACACGGTGGACTTCGGCCCCAACTACGACGGCAGCATGGAGGAGCCCCTCGTCCTGCCCTCCCGCTTCCCCAACCTGCTGGTCAACGGCTCCCAGGGCATCGCCGTGGGCATGGCCACCAGCATTCCGCCGCACAACCTGCGGGAGTGTTGCCGCGCCCTGGTCGACCTCATCGACAACCCGACCCTGGCCCTGGAGGGCCTGATGGCCCACATCAAGGGGCCCGACTTCCCTGGCGGCGGCCTCATGCTGGGCACCGAGGGTGTGGTGGATGCCTACCGCACCGGCCGCGGCCGCTGTGTGGTGCGCGCCAAGTCCCACATCGAGCAGATCCGGCGAGCTGGAGACCGCGAGCAGATCGTCTTCACCGAGCTGCCCTACCAGGTGAACAAGGCCACCCTCACCGAGAAGATCGCCGAGCTGGTCCGCGAGAAGAAGATCGACGGAATCAGTGACTTGCGGGACGAGAGCGACCGCGAAGGCATCCGCCTGGTGGTGGAACTGAAGAAGAACGAGCCCACAGACATCGTGCTCAACCAGCTCTACCAGCAGACCCAGCTCCAGAACAGCTTCCCCATCACCATGCTGGCCATCGTAAATGGTCAGCCCCGGGTCTGCACCCTCCGGGAGGTGCTCCAGGAGTTCATCGGCTTCCGCCGCGAGGTGGTCACCCGCCGGACCCTCTTCCAGCTGCGGAAGGCCGAGGAGCGCCACCACATCCTCATGGGCCTCAAGATCGCCCTGGACCACCTGGATGCGGTCATCAAGCTCATCCGCGCCGCCAAGAGCCCCGAAGAAGCCAAAGCCGGCCTCATGGCGGGCGCCTTTGCCACCGCTGCGGCCATCAAGAAGAGCCCCTGGCTCTGTCTGTCGGCCGTGCAGGCCCAGGCCATCCTGGACATGCGCCTCCAGCGCCTCACCGGCCTGGAGCGGGACAAGATCCTCGACGAGCTGGCCGAGCTGGAGAAGACCATCGCGAAGCTCAATGCCATCCTGGCTGACGAGAGTCTGCTCCTGAAGGTGATCAAAGAAGAGCTCCAGCAGGTGGCTGAGCAGTTTGGCAACGACCGCCGCACCGAGATCGTCGGCTACACCGGCGAGATCCGCATGGAGGACGTGGTCCCCGACGATCCCATGGTCGTCACCATGTCCAAGGCCGGCTACATCAAGCGGACCGATCTGAACGCCTACCGCCGCCAGCGGCGCGGGGGCAAGGGCAAGGTCGGCATGAAGACCAAGGACGAGGACTTCGTCGAGCAGCTCTTCATCACCAAGGCTCACGACACCCTCATGGCCTTCACCGACAAGGGCATTGTCTACGCCCTCAAGGTCTACGATCTGCCCGAAGCGGCCGCCTCCACCCGGGGCAAGCACATCCGGAACCTCATCTCCCTGAAGGATGGGGAGAGCGTGGTGACCCTGATGGCCCTTCGGGACTTCCCCGAGGGTGAGTGCCTCGTGTTTGCGACCAGTGACGGCACCGTCAAGCGCAGCAGTCTCGCGGCCTATGCCAACATCCGCGCCAATGGCCTCATCGCCCTCAACATCGACGATGACAACAGCCTGGTGACGGTGCGCCGCTCCACGGGCCAGCAGCAGATTGTCCTGGCCACCGCTCTGGGCAAGGCGATCCGCTTCTCGGAGGAGGATGTCCGGGCCACGGGCCGTGCCACCACGGGCGTTCGCGGCATGAAGTTGGCCAAGGGTGACCACATCGTGGACATGGAAGTGGCGGATGCCCTGCCGGATCTGCCCGAAGGTGTGGAGCCCGACAAGAGCACCGAGGACCACGGCCGGTTGCTCACTGTGTGCGAAAAGGGCTATGGCAAACAGAGCATGCTCCAGCACTACCGGCTCCAGGGTCGGGGCGGCACGGGTGTCATCAACATCCGGGCCGGGGTCCGCAACGGCCGGGTGGTGGGCTTCAAACTCGTCAAGCCGGGCGAGGGCTGCCTCCTCATCAGCCAGGAGGGCATGGTCATCCGCTTCCTTATCGACGAGGTCCGGAAGACCGGTCGGGCCGCCCAGGGTGTGAGCCTGCTCAAGCTCGCCAGTGCCGATGACCGGGTGGTGGGTCTGGCCAAGATCGACGCCAGCGCCATGGCCCTGGACGAGGAAGAGGACCTGCCGGAGACCGACCTGGCCCACCCGGGTCCTGACGAGAGTGGTGAGCAGCCCTCGCTGGGCCTCTGATCCGGGCTCGACCTACAAGTAGGCCCCCCAGTCTCCGCTCGGAATTTCCACCGCCTCCCGACTCAACCTCGGGAGGCGTTCCACATGGAACACATAGGCCCAGGCCCAGCAGGAGCGCCCTCCTTCGAGCAGCAAGGGGATCACCTCGCGGGTGAAGAGGCCCTCCTCGACGCCCTCCAGGGGGTCCAGGTCCGCCAGGGCCTGGTCCAGGTCGGCGAAGTCCGCATAGCCCACGAAGTCGCCGCGGACCCAACCGGGTGAGCCGGGTGGGTCCGGCGGTGCAGGCTGGGCGACCAGGGCGGGATAACCGGCGGGGAGGTGGAACAGTCGGCCCCCGGTCCAGGCGCGGCAGAGCCCCTCCGGATGGGTCCGCAGCAGCCAGGCGTGGTTCGAGCCACCCTCACGCAGCGTCCCATAGACAAACAGCCCATCCGGCTCCATGACCACCCCTAAAAAACATACAGCCAAAACGCAAGGCGTTTTGGCTGCAGTCCAATGCTTGGTCGGGACCTACTCAGGAATGGGGAACTGGTCCGTGAGGTGGAAGACCTCCTGGCGGACCCGGGCGAAGGTGCTCTCGTCGGCCCGGTGGCGCAGGGTCAGGTCGAAGAAGCGGGCGATGTGGTCCATCTCCTCCTCCTTCATGCCGCGGGTGGTCAGGGCCGGGGAGCCCAGCCGCACGCCGGAGGGCTTCAAGGGAGGGTTGGGATCGAAGGGGATGCCATTCTTGTTGGTGGTCATGCCCGCCCGGTGGAGGCACAGTTCGGCCTCGTTGCCCAGGAGCCCATGGTCACGCAAGTCCACCAGGAACAGGTGGTTATCGGTGCCGCCGCTGACGATGCGCCAGCCCCGCTCCTGCAGGCCCTTGGCAAGGGCATGGGCATTGCGGATCACCTGGCCGCTGTAGGCCTTGAACTCCGGCTGCATGACTTCATGCAGGGCCACGGCTTTCGCCGCGATGATGTGCATGAGGGGGCCGCCCTGGACGCCAGGGAACAGCGCTCTATCTATATCCTTGGCAAACTGAGACTTACACAGGATGAAGCCTCCGCGAGGCCCACGCAGGGTCTTGTGGGTGGTGGTGGTCACGAAGTCCGCATGGGGCACCGGGCTGGGGTGGTGGCCCGTGGCCACGAGGCCCGCGATGTGGGCCATGTCCACCATGAGCAGGGCGTCAACCTCGTCGCAGATCTGGCGGAAGAGGGGGAAGTTCCAGGTGCGGCTGTAGGCCGAGGCACCCACAACGATCATCTTGGGGCGGTGCTGGAGGGCGAGGCTGCGGACCTCGTCCATGTCCACCCGCTCGTCCTCCTGGCGGACGTGATACGGGACAAAGTTGTACAGGATGCCGGAGCTGTTCAGGGGGTGGCCGTGCGTGAGGTGACCGCCGTGGGCGAGGTCCAACCCAAGCACTGTGTCGCCGGGCTTGAGGGCCGCGAGGTAGACGGCCATGTTGGCCTGGGCGCCGCTGTGGGGCTGCACATTGGCGTGCTCCGCCCCGAAGATCTGCTTGGCCCGGTCGCGGGCCAGGTTCTCGATGATGTCGACCTGCCCACAGCCGCCGTAGTAGCGCTTTCCGGGGTAGCCCTCGGCGTACTTGTTGGTGAAGTGCGAGCCCATGGTCTGCATGACGGCGCGGGAGGCGTAGTTCTCAGAGGCGATCAGCTCGAGGTGATGCCGCTGCCGCTGGACCTCGAGCTCGAGGGCCTGAAACACGGCGGGATCAGAGGTTCGGATCACTTCATACATGGCGAGGACTCCCAGGGATGCCCCTATCCTAGCCGCGGCCAGTCGCTGCAAATGGGCCCTCTTCGTGAGCGGGATCACAGTCCTGCGGCCATGCGACACTGGAGGCACGGAGTTCCCATGTCCTTCCTTCCCCCCCACGAGGGCCCCGAGCTGGAGCGCTTCGAGCACCCCCTGGCCAGTCGCTACGCCAGCAAGGCCATGGTGCGGCTGCTCTCTCCCCTCTACCGACAGCGCGTCTGGCGGCGGCTCTGGGTCGCCCTGGCGGAGGCCGAGGCCGAACTGGGCCTGCCCATCACGGCAGCCCAGCTCCAGGAGCTGCGCGCCACCCAGGATGTGGTGGACCTGCCCACCATTGCCCGCCACGAGGCCGCCCTGCGCCATGACGTCATGGCCGCCATCCACGCCTGGGGCGAGCAGGCCCCGGGCGCCCGTCCTGTGATCCACCTCGGCGCGACCAGCTGCTTTGTCACCGACAACGGCGACCTCCTCATCGCGCAGGAGGCCCTGGGCCTGCTGCGGCGGCGCATCCAGGACCTGATCGCCGCTCTGGGGGTCTTTGCGGCCCAGTGGCAGGACCAGGCAACCCTGGGCTTCACCCACTTCCAGCCCGCCCAGCCCACCACCGTTGGCAAGCGGGCCTGCCTCTGGATCCAGGACCTGCTCCTGGACCTGGAGGACCTGGACCACCTGGTGCGCACCACCCCGGTGCGCGGCATCAAGGGCACCACGGGCACCCAGGCCAGCTTCCTGGAGCTGTTCGACGGCGACGGCGCCAAGGTGGAGGCCCTGGAGTTGCGCTTCTGCGCCAAGGTGGGCTTCCCGGCCATCCCTGTCTCGGGCCAGACGGCCACTCGCAAGCTGGAGGACCGCATCGGTCAGGTGCTCTGTGGCATCGCCGCCTCGGCCTCCAAGTTCGCCTGTGACATGCGCCTGCTCCAGCACCTCAAGGAGGTGGAGGAGCCCTTCGAGACCCAGCAGATCGGCTCCAGCGCCATGCCCTACAAGCGCAACCCCATGCGCTCGGAGCGCATCAACAGCCTGGCCCGCTTTGTCCTCGGCCTTATGCCCTCCACCTACCAGACCAGCGCCACGCAGTGGATGGAGCGGACCCTGGATGACAGCGCCCACCGCCGCCTCACCCTCAGCCAGGGCCTCATGGCTGTGGACGCCATCCTCGTGCTCTGCCGCAACGTCGCCTCCGGCCTGGTGGTCTACCCCCGGATGATCGAGGCCCGCCTCGCCCAGGAGCTGCCCTTCATGGCCGCCGAGGTCCTGCTCATGGAGGCTGTGAAGCGGGGCGGCGACCGCCAGGACCTGCACGAGCGCTTCCGGCTGTCTGCGCTGGAAGCCGGCCACCGCATCAAGGCGGAGGGGCGTCCCAACGAGCTGCTCACCCTGCTGGCGGCCGATCCCGCCTGGGCCATGACCGAAGCCGAGCTCACCAGCCTGCTGGATGCCAACCGCTTCACAGGCCGAGCCGGCGAGCAGGTGCGCCAGTTCCTGGCGGGCCCCGTGGCCCAGGCGCTGCGGGATCACGTCCCTGCTGACTCAGCCCCTGTGCGGGTGTAGGCCTTGGTTGGGTGGGCGCTAAACAGAATTGAGGGGTTGTGACATGTTGAAACTCGCCGTAATCGGTGCCCAGACACTTTTGGGCCGGGAGTTGGTGGGTGCCCTCGAGGCCCGCGATGCCTCGGTGGTACCCCTGTCAGTCGGTGCCCTCACCGTGGCCGAGGAGGAGGGCGACCTGGTGGTCTTCGCCCCCGACCCTGCCCTGCTGGAGGGCATGGATGTGGTGATCCTGGTGGCGACCCCGGACCCAGGCCTGGTGTCGGCCTTCCCTGGACGAATCCTGGACCTCCGCCCCGAGCCTGATCCGGCGGCAGAGCCCCTGCCCCTGGCTGGTGCTTGGCCCGCCGGCGCACGGATCCTGCGGGGGCGACCCGCCCTGGAGCAGGTGCTGGCCCAGGTGCCGTCCCTGCTCAGCAACGTGGGCGAGGTGGGCGGTGTTCACCTCCGTTCCATTGCGTGGCTCGGCGACCGGGGCCTGGATGGCCTGGTGGCGCAGACCTTGTCCGTCCTCAACGGCGAGGATCCCGACGAGAAACTGCTGGGCTACCGGCAGGCCTTCGAGATGGTGCCGGTCCCTCCTGTGGTCGGCAAGGGCCGCCTGCTGGAGATCCGCATCCCCTCCTTCCATGGCGACCTGCTGGTGCTCCAGGTGCGGGCCCAGGATGGCGCCGCCCTGGCCAAGAAGGACGCCCCCACCGGTGTGAAGTGGGTGGAGGCCCCACCCAGCTCCCGGGAGGTGGCGGTGAGCCCCGAGCTCCTGGCCCATGCCGAGATCACGGCGGATGGCCGTGCGGCGGTGCTGACCCTGGGCTTCGACCCCGTGCTGTGGGGCACCCTCTGGCCCGCCTTGCGAGTCCTGGGGCTGATGTAGGCCCATGGCGAAGAAGCTCGACGAACCCCAGGAGCGCGGGGACTTCTTCAAGTCCCTGGGGACCCTGTTTGCCGGGTTCGTGGCCAATCGGGTGGACGATGCCGTGACCAGCTTGGGGCCGAAGCTGCTGCGCCCGCCCGGGGCCCTGGACGAGTTCGAGTTCCTCACCCAGTGCACCCGCTGCGACAAGTGCATCCGGGCCTGTCCCGAGAACGCCATCCTCAAGGCACCCGCCACGGCGGGCCTGGCCCTGCGGACGCCCTACATCGACCCCCGGGCCATCCCCTGCTTCCTCTGCACCACCCTGCCCTGCATCGCGGAGTGTGAGGACAATGCTCTGATCTGGCCCCGGCTGGTCCGTGCCGATGGCACGGTGTTGGAAGGGCCCAAGGCTGTGCGCATGGGTACTGCCCGGGTGAAGCCAGCCCTCTGTGTCACCTGGGGCACCCTGGACCGGGAGCCCCGGGACTGCCGCATCTGCGTGGACCGCTGCCCCTACCCCGACGAGGCCCTGCGCCTGGCGCCCCCCGGAGAAGGTGAGCCCTATGGTCATCCCGTGGTGGACAGCGCGTTCTGTACAGGGTGCGGCCTGTGTGTCTTTGCTTGTCCTTCGGAGCCCGCAGCCATCGTGGTGGAGCCCCGCCGGGGCTGATCAGCCCTGGGCTGCCACCTCTTCGGCGTGGTAACTGGAGCGCACCATGGGGCCGGCGTGGACGGTGCGGAAGCCCAGGACCCGGGCCTGCTCAGCCAGGGCCTCGAATTCCTCCGGGGGGACATAGCGCTTCACGGGCAACTGGTGGCGCGTGGGCCGCAGGTACTGGCCCAGGGTGAGGATGTCCACGCCGACCGCCACGAGAGCCTGGAAGGTGGTCAACAGCTCCGCCTCGGTCTCACCGAGGCCCAGCATGAGGCCGCTCTTGGTGCGGAAGCCGGGGCCGTAGAGAGCGGTGCCCAGGGTTTTGGCGTGGCGGAGCACAGCCAGGCTGCGCTCGAAGCGCCCCGCAGGCCGTACCTCCTTGTACAGGCTGGGAACGGTCTCGGTGTTGTGGTTGAACACCTCGGGACCGGCAGCGACCACGCGGGCCACGGCCTCCAGGTCACCGAGGAAGTCCGGCACCAGCACCTCCACGCCGACGCCCGGGTTGCGGCGGCGGATGGCCAGGATGGTCTCGGCGAAGTGGGCCGCCCCGCCGTCCGGCAGGTCATCCCGGTTCACCGAGGTGAGCACGGCGAAGCGGAGGTTCAGCGCCGCCACACGCTCGGCGGTCTCCTGGGGCTCCAGGGGGTTCAGCGCCTTGGGTTGCCCGCTCTGGATGCTGCAGAACCCGCAGGCCCGGGTGCAGACGCCCCCCATGAGCAGGAAGGTGGCGGTGCCCAGGGTGAAGCAGTGGGTGCGGTTGGGGCAGCGGGCCTCCTCGCACACCGTGTGCAGACCCGAGGTTCGCAGGTCGGTCTTCATGCGATGGAGGTCGCCGAGGCGCACGCGCTCCTGGGCAATCCAGGGCGGGAGCCGGGGATGCCCTTCCAGGACTTCGCGGCCAACACGGCGGGCATATCGGGGCATGCAGGCTCCTGGGGTTCCAGTCTCTCGCAGGGGAGGGGTGGCGGACAGCCCCTGTGCCCCCCCAAGCCCAAGCGGGGGCAAAAAAAGGGAAAAATTCCTTGTCCCAGCCCTCAAGCCTTTTCCCCAAGGCTCCCCGTAACAGCCATAATAGATGGCTTAAGAAAGGCAACCCCGGCCTCGTCATCTCTCTGGCCACCCTTCTCGTGCGGCACCCGCCCCCGAGACCCATGGGCCCCGTTCCCATCGTCGCCGACCCCAGGCCGGTGCCACCATTGATGCAGGATCCCTGAGCCATGCCCAACCTTCGACGCATCCTCTTGGGTCGGCGCTTGTCCAGCGTCGAGAGCCAACACACCAAGGTCAGCAACGTCATCGGCCTGTCAGTGTTCAGCTCGGACGCCCTCTCCTCCGTGGCCTACGCCACTCAGGAGATCATGGCCAGCCTGTCTAGCAACCTGCACAGCGTGGGGGCCCTGGTGGCCGTGGCCGCGGTGCACCCGCTCTTTGGCCTGTCGGTGCCAGTGGCGTTGGGCATCGTCGGCCTGCTGGTGATTTTGGGCATCAGCTACCGCCAGACCATCCTGGCCTACCCCTCCGGGGGCGGCGCCTACATCGTTGCCAAGGAGAACCTGGGTGAGAGCGCCGCCCTGGTGGCGGGCGCCAGCCTGCTCCTCGACTACATCCTGACGGTGGCGACCTCCGTGTCTTCGGGGGTCGCGGCCATCACGGCCGCTCTGCCCAGCCTGGACGGCCACAACGTCTTCATCACCATTGTCTGCATTGTCCTCATTGCCCTGGCCAACCTGCGGGGCGTGAAGGAGAGCGGTGCCTTCTTTGCGGTGCCCACCTACGGCTTCGTGGCCCTGATGCTGATCATGATCGGCTACGGGACCCTCAAGACCTTCCTGGGGGGCGGTCCCACGCCGGTCCAGGTGCACACGGCGGTGGAGCACACCCAGCGCTTTGGTGGCCTGGCCATGATCTGGATCTTCATGCGGGCCTACTCTGCAGGGTGTACCGCCCTGACGGGGGTGGAGGCCATCTCCAACGGCGTCCAGGCCTTCAAGGATCCCGCGGAACAAAACGCCTCCAAGACCATGATCTGGATGGTCCTGCTGTTGGGCATCATGTTCCTCGGCATCACCCTGCTGGCCCATCGGCTGGGCGTGGTCTATCAGCACAGCCTGGATCCCACGGTGGTGCCGGAGACCCTGCTCTCGAAGCTGGAGAAGGCCATCTATGGGGATGTCACCCACGGCCTGCCCAAGCTCATGTACTACCTTACCCAGGGCTTCACCTTCGCCATCCTGGTGGTGGCCGCCAACACTGCCTATGCTGACTTCCCGCGCCTGGCGGCGCTCATGGGTCGGGACAACTACCTGCCCCGCCAGTTCGCCAGCCAGGGCGACCGCCTGGTGTTCTCCAACGGCATCGTCATCCTGACCTCCGTCAGTTGCTTCCTGGTCTTTGTCCTCCACGCCAACACAGATCTACTGCTGCCCCTCTACGCCCTGGGCGTGTTCACGGGCTTCACCATCTCCCAGGCGGGCATGGTGATGCACTGGTATCGGCTCCGGCGTGCGGAACCACGCTGGGTCTCCAAGGCCGTGATCAACGGCATCGGCATGGCTGCGGCGGGCATCGTCATGGCCGACATCGCCGTCACCAAGTTCATCCATGGTGCCTGGCTGGTGGTCCTGCTGATCCCGATCATGGTCTGGATGTTCCTGAAGATCCACCGGCACTACATCCGGGTGAAGTCGATCCTGGCGGGCAGCCGCACCGAGTTCCTGCCGCATCGGCGCAACCGTGTGGTGGTGCTGGTCTCGGGCATCCACTCAGGCGTGGTGCAGGCCCTCAACTACGCCAAGGTCATCGCTGCCCACGGCGACGTGGAGGCCCTCACGGTGGACTTCCCGGATGAGCACGGCCGGGAGAGTGCGGCCCTCCAGAAGCTCCGCTCCGACTGGCCGCACTACTGCGAGGGGATCCCCCTGCGGTCCATTGAGAGTCCCTACCGGAAGATCGTGGAGCCCATCACCGACGAGCTGGACCGCATGCGGCGGGTGGAGCCCGAGTACACCATCACCGTGATCCTGCCGGAGTTCGTGACCGGCCACTGGTGGGCCAACATCCTGCACAACCAGACGGCCTGGCGCATCAAGGGCGCCCTGCTCCTCAAGCCCAAGACCGTGGTCATCTCCATCCCCTACCACCTGGAACCCTTGGTGGAGTAGGTCCGACCCTCAGCGCAGGCGGGGTGTCGGCAGGGCGAGAAGCTCCTGTCCGGTGAGGATCTCCGCCAGGGTCTGGTGGCGCTCGCCCAGGACCATGCAGAGCAGGCTGATGGGGAAGCAGCACACCGAGACCAGGTGCGCCAGGGAGTAGATGGCGCGGCGGTGGGGGGCGTTCTCCGGGAGGGCCACGCCGAAGAACCCCATGCTGGGCGTCTGCCCGATGAGCAGCAGGGGGGCCAGGAACAGGAACCAGGACACCACCAGCAGGTAGGGGATCACATAGACCCAGGCCTCCGAGGCCAGGCGGAGGGGTGACACCCCGAGGGCCAAAGCAGGCAGGGTCAGCGCCAGACCCTGAACCACCGCCAGCAGGAGGGCATCCGACAGCTCCACCCACAGGAGGGGGGCGAAGCTGGAGACATGCTCTGTGAAGCCCAGGGCGGCTGGCATGGTGGGTTCTGGTGCTGCCAGTGGCAGGGCTGGCAGGTCAGTGGCGACCAGTTCCTCGGGGCTCACGTCCACGGCCACCGGGGTCACGCGGCCCAGGGCCGGCGCCATGAGGGCCCGGGAGGGAGGCTCGAAGGTGGCCTGGGCCAGGGCGGAAGCCTGGAAGAGCATGCGCCGTCCCGGCTGCTGGGGCGGGGCCAGGGTCAGGCCGCACTCCGGGCACTCTGCCGCCAGGGCCGGGAGGGCGTGCTGGCAGCTGGGACAGACTCGGCGGGGGGGGACGACCATGGGTACTAACTATCCGACAACTTGGGGCACAGCGGAATGCCGCCCGAGTGGAATTTGTCCCGCCCCGGCCCCGGGACGCCATGGGACCATCGGGGCTTGGCTCCGGGAACCCCATCCCTGAGTCCCGGCTGACGAGGTTTCCCATGACGACCGAGACCCTCGGTGCTTTCCATCCGAGCACCCGGCTCTACCGCTTCACCATTCTGCTCTTCATCAGCCTGCTGGCCTTCGGCAGCTACTTCGCCTACGACAGCATCGGGGCCCTTGGCCCCACCCTGATGCGGGAGCTGCACCTGGACCGCAGCGACATCGGCAACCTCTACACCGCCTACTCGGTGGCAGCCATTGGCATCGTCTTCTTCGGCGGGATGCTCTACGACGTCCTGGGGCCCCGCCGGGCCAGCCTCCTCTTCAGCTTGCTGGTCCTGATTGGCGCGGTCATGGTGGCCATGGCTACAACCAAGTGGATGCTCTTCACCGGGCGTCTGGTCTTCGGGGCGGGCTCCGAGGCTCTGATCGTGGTGCAGAGCGCCATCGTCAGCCGCTGGTTCAAGGGCAAGGAAATCGCCATGGCTTTTGGCATCACGCTGACCATCAGCCGGATTGGGACGCTCTTCAGCTTCAACAATGAGGAGCTCATCGCCACCTACT
>Ga0194052_1000329_pt1 | contig 31627 bp, 24 predicted proteins | sample SepL226m_MetaG_FD_160117 | JGI IMG/M metagenome (GOLD analysis project Ga0194052, IMG submission 160117) | Anoxic zone freshwater microbial communities from boreal shield lake in IISD Experimental Lakes Area, Ontario, Canada - Sep2016-L227-6m | ecosystem: Environmental > Aquatic > Freshwater >...
GCTGGAATACGTCAGCTGGGAAACTCAGAGACAGGAACTAAACGATTGGAAACGCACAAACGCCGAAATTCCATTGCAACTAAGGCAACGCACCCTATCTTTGCCAGCTGGTATCGGAAAATGTGTTGTCAGTGGACATGACCCAAGAAGAAAAGTACTGATCACGCCCACTCGAGCGTCTCTCGACTTGGCAGTCTTCCAATCCGGCAAATTGCCGGCATGGATTCCCGATCTAAACCTTCTCGTAACCGTTAGTAACTCAGGTATAAGAGTTGAAACCGCGACTCCCCCAAAGTGACATTGGGGGAGTTTTTTATTTATATTATTGGTATAATAAGCGAAGATTAATCAAGGATTTTATGGAACTGAGCTTAAATGAACTAAAGAAATTTCTCTACGAGGCCAACGCTCACGGCTATGCTGGCGAAGATCAAAATATCCTGCCGCAGCGATCTGGCTTCCACGAACTAGAATATGGGAAACCTGATTGGTATTTTCGTGATTCATATGCTGGACATTACTATGCCCCAGGGCAGGAAGTAGTTTATTATAAAAATAATCCGGTTTGGGCGATGGCCTACTCTGGGGGGATGAAGGAAAAATATCATAAAGAGTATGACGATTTTGTCCGCGAAACTTTTGCTTTCTTGAAGGAAGCGTTGCTAGAGATGGACAAAGACAAGCCATATCGCGGGCCAAACAGCTATAAACATGATAGCTGGCACTATCTTTCAAGTGTAAAAGGGGATATAAAAGACTTTATCGGCAACGAGAAAATATTTCACAACAACGAACTTATTTTCGAACAAAATTTTATCGGTGGCCTTATAAAATAATAGGAGGACATTATGAATGTGGAGATGTTGGACCGAAAAGAAATTGCAAAGTATAGAGAGAATATCCTTGATTTCTATGATCAAGTTTATGGCTCTGATCGCGCATATATTGGCCAGGCGATTGACAATACACTCCTTGCTTGTGTACTATTCGACGAAGACAAAAAAGTATTTGGGGCATGCAGGATTCTTACTGATCTCACAAAACACGCACATATAGTCGACTTCATCGTTCATCCAGAGATGCGCGGTCAGGGCTATGGAAGCAAAATCTTGAAAACTGCAGCCTCGGAATGTGAAAAAATGGGCTGTATGTTTATTGGCCTTACCTGCGTCAAAGAGCTTTTTGATTTCTATGCAAAAGTAAATTTCCGGCCAAATGAGGGCTTCAATTATTTAAAATATAAAGGATAAGATGGCAGTTTCACTTTCGACAGGATCTCTTTACAATATGGGTTTACATCGAATTTTTTCTATCGCCAAACGTGCAGGATTCAAAGAGATCGAGCTCATGATGCGAAGTTTCGAGGACAACGCTTTTGCTGACACTTTTGATCTAAAATACCTGACTGAACTGCAAAAAGAATTTGATCTGAATATTACATCGCTTCATTCACCAATCGACTTCGAACTAAACGCTGAAGCTTATTATCCTCTCGTCAAAAAGCTTGCGAAAGATTTGAAGGTCAAACACATAATTTTTCACATTCCAAGGGAAAAAGATGAGCAGAAAGAATACAAGGTTTGGTTCAAAAAAACATATCTGAAGGAGATGACGAGCCAACCAATCTCATTTATCACCGAAAATATGGGCAAAAAATCTATTGTAAACGGCGCAGACGAATTTAACAAATTCCCTGGATTTTGTTTTGACACCGCACATGAGCTGCGTGATTATGGCAAAAAAACAGTCGCAACGATCCTACAAATGAAAAATATAAAGCAATTCCATCTCTCAAATTACGATAAACACTGTCACAAGGATATTCTGAAAAATAAGAGTTTTTTTGAAGAAATCTTAGCTGCTCATCCGGAAGCCACTCGTTGCATTGAACTCTCGCCACGTGCTTTTGCTGATGAAATCGATGAAAAGAAAATAGTCAAACAACTCATCGAAACAAGAAAATTTCTAGAAAAGATCTAACACTAAACTTGATTAATCTCATAGCTCTGATATAACTTCATTACGGCCTACCGCCGAAAAGGAGGATCTTCATGAAGGAACCTTTTGCAGCTGTCCCTGTAGTTGTTGACCTCACAAATTTCACGGACATGTATGAACTTGGTGTGATCGCACAACGGAAACGTTGTGAAGTTAGAACTCTGGTTATCGAAGCAATTATCGTCTTCAATCTCGTACACAAGAACGAGATTATTCCACCGATTCCAATTTCGCAAATGCCAGTCTGCGATCCAGATAATTTGGATGTGGCCTGGGCTGCCGCTGGCTATCTGAGTCTACCTACTCATTACGCCGAGATGGTAGCGGCTTGGTCAAGCAAACGTTATGGCATTTCAAGTGGTCTCGAGACAGCTTTGGTACGCGAGGCGATATCATACTTTCTGGAGATTATTTATGATGATGCTGATCTGGAAGAAATAGACGCAGAACCTGATTTGGCTCTGAAGCCAGATGAATTTCTTCTCACCGAGGAAGCGTACATCATGCTGGTAACACTAGCAGATGACGAGGAGCATCTTGCCGAAGCACTGGCCACCTGGATATTTGAAATGTATTCAGAGATCGAAGGCGCTAATCAAATTATTCAATCTGAGACTGATGATATTGTCGTAGATCATTTCTTAGTTGTCGTCAGCGAAAGATACAGAATAATGTTGGAAGCGATCGCAGCCGAGACCGGGATCTCTCGAAGTCTGGCTCTCATAATCGTCATTGAATGTATCTGGGATGAGTCAGATTATGGCGAATCCGTCCTAATTTTTATCCCGAAATAAACTGAAGGCAGCCCGCATTTGTAGGCTGCCTTTTACTTTTTCACTCTGATAAATTATAGTTTAGATATACTAAATAAATGGAGAAGCTATGCCAGAACAACAAATCAACATCAAAGCAGACGACCAAACAGCCAAGGGAAGCTACTCAAACAACCTAATAGTCCAGCACACAGCAGAGGAGTTTGTGCTTGATTTTCTGAATATTTTTCCGCCACAGGGCACTCTTGTCTCAAGAGTAATCACGAGTCCTGGCCATATGAAAAGAATATCGAAAGCGATAGAAGAAAATATCAGAGTTTACGAAAAAACATTTGGCACGATCAAAGAAGCCGATGGACCGAAAAATTCAATCGGCTTCAAAGCATAGAAGAAATTTAAAAAGCTGCCAGACTACCTGACAGCTTTTTAAATAAAGTCTTATAGATCCTGCTAGTTTGCAACCGTTGTCCCAGTAGTCGCGGCTGATTCGTCCGCGCTTACGGCTTTTTCAATCTTGTTGAAAATTGCTCCGAAACCCTCTTTTTCGATCTCACTATCGGTTGGAGCTGTGACGATGAAGTCTTTGTTGATATCTGAAACATTTACATTTGTCACGCTGTTGACCGTCGTGCCTTCGATTGTTCCACTCGTTGTCATCGTCAATTTGCGCATATAGTGATCCTTCTGACCGATCCAAACGTCTGCTTCAGCAGTGTATCCGGTCAAACTGTCATATGTACCAGTCTGATTTTCATCCAAAAGGCTGACGAGAGCTGCGAAATCGATCACGAAATGATATTTGTTAACTTTGACGCCATCAATCTCTTCAACGCCAGTTTTTTCACCAGATTTGATCACCTTGGAATACTTGTCAAATTCAGAAGCGATATTTGAAACATTTATACTTTCGGTCGAAGCCATTGAGTCGATGTCGCTCTTGTCAAACATAACCCATTTGTTGCCTTCACTTCCAATTATCAAGCTGAGAATTGGTATTCGAATATAGTACTTGTCATTGGCAGTTTTCTCGTTGATGGCGATAGTGTTGTCTGCACCGCCAATAATCCCATACATCGACAAAGCGCTAGAAAGTAGGCTGGATTCAATAGAAACTTGTGTCGTATTTTTGGCTAGGCTTGCTTGACTATCGACTTTCAATTTGACCGAAAAATTATCAAAAGTTGACTGTGATTGAGTTGGATATTCATCAGTGACTGTGCTGCTATTATCGGTTGAATTTTCAATATCACCACCAGTAGCAACATTTGGATTGGCCGCACTATCAGCCGCAAATTTAGCGCCATTAGTCTGAAGATAGCTATGCAAGGCTGAGCTGTCACCAGTTTTTACGTTTATCGTTGTGTCAGCGACGATGTGAGATTGATTTATCTTCGCCATTTGCGTGGCCGAGATCAGTAATGCACCACGACTATCGAAAGGAAGGCCTTTCCACATTTTCTGTAGGCCTATTTGTGAATAATATTTATCAAGCTGCCAATTGATCATCCCAGTCTCTGTAGCACCTACAAGGCCCGCAAAAATGAACAAAACTCCGAAGATTGAGCCGAGAGTTATCCAAAGCCATTTGAGGCTGCCTTTTCTTTTCTCTGGTTCGACATTTAGGAGATCATTTTGCGTTGGAGCAATAATGTGATCATAGTGTTGGCTGGCAGGCACATTGTTGATGACAGAATTCGTCGCCGGAATGGCTTCGGCTGATACTTTTGAATCATCGCTTGCCTCAGAGCGATCAATTTGAATCTTTTCGTTTTCTGCTGCTTCGAGCGAGACTGGCAAAGCGAAGCTCGAAGGATTGACCTCTGATTCTGCTTCGTTTGTCTTCATCGGATCGGGCGTTACCACACCAGAAGGGGACAACGCTGATATTTCAGGAATGAAGGAACTATTTGTCTCGTTTTTCGTTGTTTCAACCGGCAGAGACTGATTTCTAGTGTCCTTTTGGTCGGCATAGTTTTGATTGTTCACAAAGCTTGTCAGTATTTCACCTTTTGGCTCTTCGTCAGTCGGCACAGCTGCAACGGAAACCTTGGCTTCTGGAGCACTAATCTCTGGAGCTTGCACCGATTTGGCGTCAACCGCAGCAGCGGAAACTTCACCGGCCACCGCAGAAATTGGAGAGTCAAAGCGGCTACTGCCATTTTCAATCCCAGGATTGACCTGAACAGGATCTTTCTCAATCTTATTATCAAGCTTCATCTCATCAGTGACCGCAAGGTCAACGTTTTGGAGACCTGCAAAATTATCCTCGGTCTGCAGATTATCATCGAAAGTGATGCCATCTTGGATCGTACCACCTGAGACAGCAGTGGGCTGGTCGGTTATTGGGCTTGAACCAATGTTTGCACTATCTTGAGTGCCAGCAATTGCATTAGTGCCTGAAGCTGAGTCGTCTTGATTGAGATCCATGTTTCCCTCCATAAATATTTCTTCTTAATAATATTTTACAACAAGATAGAGCGTAAGTCCACCCAAAAGTGACACTGTTAATACTGGCATAGAGTCGACCAATCGATCTTTTGTTCGGCTACGATTTATGCTATAATAATCACATAAAATCAATATCGGGAATGCTAAATGGAAAATATATCTATCATTATTTTAACTTGCCTGTCAGTCATCGTCGGGACCATTTTAGCGAACCTAATCTTGCGCAAAAAATTTAACGAAGCAAGTCTAGAGGACAAATTTGCACGTGTTTCAAATGAAGCGTTGCGAAACAATACCAATCAGTTTTTCAAGTATGCCAATGAAACTTTCAACGCTCAAAAAAGCGAGATACACGTAGACCTGGAAGGCAAAAAATCAGCAATTGCTGAACTAATCCAAGAAATTCGGCGTGACATTCGCAAAAACGAAGAAAGAATCGAAAAAAGCGATGAAGATCGAGTCCGTTCATTTTCTAGCCTACAAAATGAATTAAAAAGCTATAAAGATATTACCAGCGATCTAAAAATAAGCACCGACAAGTTGCGTAATTTGCTCTCGAACAACCAGCTTAGGGGAGCATTTGGAGAACAGATAGCTGAGGATTTGCTAAAAATGGCTGGCTTCGTAGCCGGAACTTCTTATACAAAGAACGAAACACAGCAAACCCAAAATACTCGCCCCGATTTTACGATTCTTTTGCCAGACAGAACCAAGATCAATGTCGATGTGAAATTCCCTTACTCGGCTCTAGTAAAAACTATCGAATCAGAGAATGAGGCAGACAAGAAAAGACATTTTCAAACTTTTAAAACAGACGTCAAAGAAAAGATCAAACAAGTCTGTACACGCGAATACATCAACCCTGAAGAAAATACTGTTGATTTCGTCATACTATTTATTCCGAATGAGATGATTTTTAGCTATATTTATGATCAGATGAATGACGTTTGGGAAGATGCTATGAGAAAAAAAGTCATACTTTGCGGACCATTTAGCTTCACAGCAATATTGCGTATGGTCAAACAAGCTTATACAAATTTCCGATACCAAGAAAATATGCAACAAATCATCGGGCTGATCCAAAAATTTGATATAGAATATCAAAAGTATTCCGATGAAGTCACAAAACTTGGAGAAAAAATTGGCTCTGCGAGCAAACAATTTGAGGTAGTCTCAAGCACGAGAAACAAACAATTGACCTCGGTTGTAGACAAGATAAAGAGTCAAAATATTCTAGAAATTGAAGATAAAATCAAACTGACAGAATAATGAAAATCAATCAAACAAAATTTATCGTTACATCATTTGCAATCCTTTTTATTGTATTTTGTCTTGTGCTGTTGGTGTCAATAAACAAAGTTTATGATCAAAAAGAAAACCGCAATCACATGAAGAGGCTGCTCACAAATCAGCTTTTTAATCCGTCGGTACAAGCAGTCGAACTCGCAACAATGATGCCAGATAATAAGGTCAAAGCGTCGATATTAGCAAGTACAACTTCGATTACCAGCGCAACAGTTCAAAGGGATACTGCCATGCAGACAAAACACCAAACTATTCCGATTCTAATGTATCACCACATCCGCGATTTCAATGATCCTACGGACACGATTGGCACCAACTTGTCCGTCGATCCAGTCGCTTTTGCCGCGCAGCTAGACTATATCCGAGAATTAGGCTACAGCACGATTACATTCGCTGAGCTAGAAAGTGGCAATTTGCCTGACAAGCCTGTAATTTTGAGCTTTGACGACGGATATGAAAATTTTTATCAGAATGCTTATCCTGCGCTCAAATCACGGGGCATGAAATCAGTAAACTTCATCATTACAGGCTCATTAGCTGGTGACTATATGACCGAAGCACAGATCAAAGAGCTGTCTGATAATGGTTTTGAAATTGGAGCGCATACTGTCTCACATCCTGATTTATCAACTGCGACTACGGCTAGGGCGATCAAAGAAATAACCGCAAGTAAGTCGGCTCTCGAGACAATCATTGGCAAGAAGGTCATCAGTTTCTGCTATCCATCAGGAAAATACAATCCAGAAGTTGAGAAAGAAGTGAAAGACGCTGGCTACTTATATGCAACCACAACAAAAGGCGGCCTAGCCGATATCACTGCCAACAGCCTAGAATTATCACGCTATCGAGTAAACCATGACACTAACATTAAAGGCTTTTTCAAATGAAATCAGATACAACAGAAATAGAAGTTAAAGAAGGCGAAGCAGGGGACAGAATCGATCAATATCTCGCAAAGAAATATCCCGATTATTCTAGATCATATTTTAATGAATTGATCAAAAATAGCTTAGTTTTGGTCAACGAAAAGCCTCTCAAATCAAGCACAAAAGTCAAACTAAATGACAAAATAACCGTCGAGTTTATCGAGAGCAAAAAACCAGACGATCGGCTAATCCCAGAGGATATTCCCTTAAACATCATTTATGAAGACGATGATGTACTAGTCATAAACAAACAACCAGGCTTAGTTGTGCATCCTGCGGCAGGCAATACCCAGGGAACACTAGTAAATGCGCTAATTAATTATTTTCCCAAAATCCAAGACGCCGTCATAGAGAAGGGGAATGCCATGTCGGAATCTCGTCCAGGCTTAGTCCACCGCCTCGATAAGGATACTTCTGGCGTCATCATCATCGCCAAAAATCCAAGATCAATGCACTCACTGTCGCAGCATATTCAACATAGAAATGTGAAAAAGTATTATTTTGCACTTTGCTATAATTGGCCCAAAAATCCTTCGGGGCATCTAGTCAATTATCTTGGCCGTAACCCAAAAGACCGCAAAATGGTTGCTGAAGTCAGCCAGCAAAAGGGGAAAGAGGCGATCTCAGACTACGAAGTCGTCGAGTATTTCAAAGCCAAGAATGGCGAAAATGTCTCGCTAATCAAATTTGATATAAAAACCGGTCGCACGCACCAAATTCGCGTCCAAGCACAACGCATCAATTGCCCTGTGCTTGGGGACCAAGTTTATGGGAACAAAGAGAGCATGAAACTCTCAGAATCTCTACACATAGGAAGACAGATGCTTCATGCATATCAGCTTTGTATTCCGCTTATCGGAGAGACAGAAAAAAGATGTTTCACCGCAGAACTCCCAAAGGATTTTACGGACGCTGAAGAAAATTTGATTAAAGTTGTTTCTCATATTCGATAAATTCTAATTGTTCATATTAAGTATGCAAATTATTTGACTATAATTTTTAATGTATGATAAATTGTGAGTATCTAATTATTCAACTCACAAAACAATATGGACAGAGAAAGAATCACAATTTCCATCAAAAAACGTGTCTTAGACAAAATTGACGCGGTAATAGATGGTTCAAACATCAGAAACAGATCTCATGCTATTGAAACACTTGCCTTAAAGGGTCTAGGCGAAGAAAAGTCAAAAAATGCCGTCTTCATTATCGGAGGCGAAAATGCTCTTGACTACGTCCCTGCCGCTAAGCACTATCTGAAAATGATTAGCGCTGCTGGCTATGAAAAGGCGATAATCGCAGTCGGTTTTCTTGGCGACAAAGTCAAAAAAGAACTTGGTGACGGCTCAGATTACAATCTTTCGCTACAATATTCGAACAAGGGCGAGGGATCTGGCGGCGCCTTGCTATCACTAAAAAAATACTTAAATAGCTCGTTTGCAGTGTTTAACACTGATGAAGTATATGATGTCGAAATCAACGACCTATTCAAATTTCACCAGAGCCATCGAGCTGTCGCCACGATTATCTCAAATGATCCCGCCAATCAAAGCGGCATTTACCTTTTTGAACCAGAAATTTTCTCAAACATCCCAAACGGATTTTCTACGATCGAAGACTCTTTGTTGCCAAAGTTGGCAAAAGAGTTGAAACTTGTCGCTTGGCCAATCATCAATGCTGACTAGCATTCGTTTCCAATTGACTAACCCTAGCCAGATATATTATGATGTTCTAAGGAGAAAATATAAATGAAAACAAAACTTTGGATTCTATTAGGTTTTATCGTTATCGTGATCACTTTTGGTGTATTTATCGACATACCAAAAAGTCCATTAGCTGGACAAAAAATCAAAGCGGCACTTGGCCTAGACCTTGTCGGTGGCACACAGCTGACTTATCAAGCTGATCTCAAGGATTCGAAAGATAAGATCAAAGATCTCGATAATTTGAAAAACGTTTTTGAACGTCGTATCAACGAGCTTGGTGTTGCCGAGCCAAACCTTCAAACAAGTGGCGGAGATAAAATAATTATCGAACTACCTGGTATCAAAAATATCGATGAGGCTATCCAAAAGATTGGCCAGACGTATGAGCTGGTTTTCATGTCTGAAGGTACTGCCGAAAATGGTGTACAGCTTGGCGATTATTATGAACAATCCTACACCTATCCTGGATATTGGGTTGCAACTGACCTAACAGGCAGAAACCTTACCAAATCTGATGCGACTTTTCAGGGTGGCACAAAGGGTATGGTTCAGTCAGAACCAGTCGTGACTATTACTTTTGACAACGTTGGCAAAGAGAAATTTCAGGAGCTAACGAAAAATAATCTAAATAAGAAGATAGCTATCGTTCTTGATAACAAAATTGTCTCCGCGCCAACAGTACAGTCTGAAATATCTGATGGAAGTGCCGTTATAACCGGTTCGAAAGACATCAAAGAGGCTCAGGATCTCGCTAAACGTCTAAACGAAGGTATGTTGCCTGTGCCAACAAAACTGATCGCACAGCAGAATATCGGTGCTACACTTGGCAAAAACTCTCTCAAACAATCCATCGTCGGGGGACTTATCGGCCTCTTCTTGGTCATGGTTTTCATGCTTATCTTCTACCGTTTGCCAGGCCTGATCGCGACCGTCGCGCTCATCATTTACGCGATTATTACCTTAGCCATGTACAAGCTCATTCCAGTCACTTTGACCCTAGCTGGTATTGCTGGCTTCGTACTTTCTATTGGTATGGCGATTGATGCAAATGTTCTGATCTTTGAGAGAATGAAAGAAGAATTGAAAGCAGGCAAAGAACTCAATATGTCCATCTTGGATGGCTTCAAACGATCATGGAACTCTATTCGTGATTCGAACATCTCTTCTATTATTACCTGTCTAATTCTTTACTTCGTGACCGGCTCCGGCCCAGTTCGCGGCTTTGCCCTTACTTTGATGCTCGGTATCATTATCAGCTTATTCACAGCTATCACAGTTACAAGAACCGTGCTGCTACTACTTTCAACTAGCCCTATTAAGAGGTATCTACATGTTTAAAGTTATAAAAAATACTAAGATTTGGTTCACAGTCTCGATCGTTTTAGCTGTCGCATCCATAATTTCACTGTCTGTCTTTGGTCTAAAACTCGGAATCGACTATAAAGGTGGAACTGAAATTCAATTCCAATCAAGCAATGCTGACCGACTAAATGTTGCAAAATCAACCCTAGATGGGCTTAGCTACAACGGCTACCAGCTAAAGGAAAGCGGACAGAATCAATCAATTATCCGCTTACAGTATCTAACCAATGAAGAACATACCAAGCTAGTTGATGCACTCAAAAAGAACCTTCCTGACTACTCTGAGATTCAATACGATACTGTCGGACCAGTCATCGGCGCAGAGCTAATGCAAAAATCACTTTGGGCCGTGATACTCGCCGCCCTTGGCATTATTATATTTGTGGCTTTCGCATTCAGAAAAGTTCCAAAGCCACTTTCATCTTGGAAATTTGGTGTTTGCGCCGTTGTAGCTCTGCTTCATGACCTTCTTATTACCGCTGGTTTCGTATCTGTTGCAGGCCATTTCTTCATCTCAATGCAAGTTGACGCGTTATTTGTCACGGCGCTGCTCACGATCATGGGTTTCTCGGTTCATGATACGATCGTTGTCTACGATCGACTTCGTGAAAACTTTATCAAGCATCCACATGATGATATCGAAACTGTTGCTGAAAATAGTATTACCCAAACGATGGTCAGATCAATCAACACCAGTATGACAACAATCATCGTCTTGCTTTCGCTCCTAATCTTCGGCAGCCAATCGATCAGACATTTCATTGCCATCCTAGTCTTTGGTATCATTATCGGAACTTACTCATCAATTTTCAACGCTGCACCTCTACTTGTTGTTTGGCAGAAAAAAAGTATGAAACAATCTGCATAGACGTGAAAAGGGGACAACTCACCTCCTTCGCTATCTATCTGGACTTTTATTTCCGTCATGTAAATATGTCCGTGTCTGAAGAATCGGTCTAATGTATAGTTAGAAATAGATTTGTAAATAGATTTACAAATTATATAAACAAATAAATTCTTTTTAAAAAAAAATAAATTACTGGAGGGGATATGTATCTAATTGTCTTGAGTCTAACCATCGGTTTGATCATCGGCGCTTTTTTACAATTTAATATTCCTGCAGAATACGCTCGCTATACCGCTGTTGCAATCGTTGGAATCTTTGACTCGCTCTTCGGGGCACTCAGAGCTTCCGTGGACAACAAGTATGACACTCTCATATTTATTTCCGGTCTCGCATTTAACATGGCAATCGCGGTACTGATCACATTCTTCGGTGACAAGCTCAACCTTGATCTTTACCTCGCCATCCTTGTTGCCTTTATGATCAGAATTCTAGCCAACATTGGCGTTATCAAGACTGCGGCCATTGGTGCCATCCAAAAACGCGTTTTCAACAAATAGTTTAGCCAAGTTCTATATGTAAAGGTGTAAGTTATCATACTAAGTATGAAAAAGGCCTTAGAAGCGATTCTAGGGCCTTTTGAGTACAATCTGGACGTATAATTTACCGTTATTGAGCTCAAAACTAGTATGATACATAAATTATGGTATTGGTAGAATAATTACATAAAATACAGTTCAGATAAATTATGGGGCAGCAAAGTAAATAGGCGAAGGGCCTCAACTAAATAATCCTCAGCCTGCACAAATACATTTGGTAATTGATTGAGAATGATCAATGTACAATTAGTTTACTAGAAATATGGGCCTATCGAGCGGCACAATCTATGTCGCATAATGTATGTTATACGACACGAATTGCTGCAAAGCCTTTAGAGCGCTATTTCACGCTCATACTAACGTTATGACTATCTTGCAATATCATCCCGCAAATATATGTTTTTAAAATGTTTTTTATCTGCACTTCTATTTCTCCTCATCCTCAGTCTACATTTTGCTATAACATCGAAATTTCACTGTACAAAATAAACGTAAAAATAAAAGGCATAAGTGGGTACTCCCCTCATATGCCTATCCCCTTCAGTATATAATTTTTTGGATTCCAAGCTAACAAGTGTCTACTCGCCTATTTGGACAGCTTTGCCTTCTTCGAGATGCTTGGCGTGCGCCGTAGTTTGAGTGGTTGTCTGATCGCTAGACTGAGGAGCAATAGAAGAATTATTAGTAATTGTAGATTGAATTGCTCCCCCGTTTGGTGCAGCTGGAACGGCCTGAGCAGACTCTAGATTGACACTAGACGAGATGTTCGCCTGTGGATGAGCATCTGGAAGAACGCTAACGTTTGTAGACAGTGGAGTGTCTTCCACGACAGCAACCTGATGATCGTCAGAGATGACTGGCAAGATGGAGCTCGTTTCAACAACCGGAAGAGTAGAAACAGCCTCGGCTGGCTTATCCTTATGTTCAACATGATGGTGCTCTGAAGTATGATGATGCTCTGTATGTGGTTTCATGATCTCAGGCCCTTCTTTTGGCGTAGCTGGCAAGACTGGCTCGTCAGTCTTTTTCTCTTCTTTGTGATGCACTGGTGCTTGATGATGTACATGATGTATCGGATTGGACTTCACACTCGAAGTAGAGACTTTTTTGCTTAGATCAATCATTTTCTTGGCATTATCATCAACAACAATCCCCGTTTCAGCCAATTTCTGTTCGTCAATTTCTTCTCCGAGATACCATTTCACATTACCTCGCGCAGTTCGCTCCTTGTATAGCTTCCCGTCAATAATGTTTTGATACTTAATCGCCCTTGGTTCGTTCTCTCGCGCCTTCTCTGTCTCGACCAGTTCTGCCTGGTCGACTATAACTGCTGGAGCAACGGAAGCTGGGGCTGAAACTTGTGTAGAAGTAGGCTCATTTGCAGCTATTTGACTATCTGGCGCGATTTCTGGCGTGGTAGTCTGAATAGGCGCAGGTTGGTGTTCGGCAACCAGCGGCGCATGAACTGGCGGCGCCGATGGAGTATAACGCTGAGGAGGAGCGCTCTCAGTAAGAGGCTTCTTGACCAAAAGGGCTTCTAGACCACCTTTACGAAAAGCTTCGGATGCAGCACGAAGCTCATCTTCTTCAGCAGTTTTGACCTCAGCAAAAGACGCCTCAACAAGAGCACGCGTGCTTGAATATCTTTGATGTGAATAATTAATAACCTTTTCGGCATTTCCAGAGATTGACATGACTGGCGGTAGAGTTCGTGCAGAAAATGCTGGCGAGGAGACACCATCGATTAAAAGCTTAATATAAATATTATATTTATCGAGATTAACAAGATCGTTGGCTTCAAAGATCGGAGCGTATTCCTTTACAAGAACTTCGGCGTCTGTGCCACCAACTCGAAAAGTGATAAGCGTACCTGCATTACCAAAAACCGCGTCCTTGACAGGATCAATCATCTGAGCAATATACTGGTGAGCCATTGTTAGGTTCAAATTGTACTTACGAGCCTCAGCTAAGATAGTCGCAAAAGATTCTGTTGCAAAATTTTGGAACTCATCAACATATAGATAACAGTCTGGCCTCTGTTCGATCGGCACGTCGGCACGACTCATTGCCGCTAGCTGAATCTTCGTAATCATCATCGCACCAAGCAAAGCGGAATTATCCTCACCAATCTTACCGCGAGAAAGATTTACGATCATGATCTTTTTCTTGTCCATAATATCGCGAACATCAATCGTCGAATGAGGCTGGCCAACAATATTTCGAATTGTTGATGATGCCAAGAACTGTCCAACTTTGTTCAAGATTGGTGAGACTGCCTCGGTCTTGAACTTCGCGTCATATGCAGCAAACTCATTTTGCCAGAAATCTTTGATCACTGGGTCTTTGACCTGTGCGACGACTTTGTCTCTGAAACCATTGTTTGTAAGCATACGAGGGATATCGAGCATTGTTGACTCTGGATAATCCAAAAGAGCCAAAACAGTATTGCGCAAGATGTGCTCTAGACGTGGGCCCCAAGAATCGCCGAAGATTTTCTTGAATATACCAACAAAGCCAGAGGCTACAATGCTCTTGAAGTCATCATCAACGTTTTCTAGCAAATTGAATGCAACTGGATAATCTCGATCGGAGGGATCGAAAACAACCACATCCTCAATACGATTTTCTGGCACACAAGATAAAATTTTGTCGGCAAGCTCACCATGAGGATCAACGATGATGACTCCCCTGCCCTCCATCACATCATCGTGGGCCATATTTTCGATCAAAACAGATTTACCAACACCAGATTTACCAACGATGTAGACATGTCGACGACGATCATCTTTTTTGATGCCAAAAATTTTGAAAACATTACGAAAATTAGTCTCGCCAATCACCGTCAGCTCATCCGCTGGCGTGTTATCCTGAAGAGGAATATTTGCAGGCGGCTCACCTTTTTTCGAGCCTGACCAAACAATGTTTGGAGTCGCAACCGAGCTATGAGGAAAATGATAAATTGAGGCAAGCTCAGCAATATTGAAAATGTTGCCATCATCCTCAAAAGAACGATAGGCAAAATCCTTCCAGCTGACTGGATCATTTACGCGAATCTCCCCCGCCCTAAAACCATTCAAATTTGTTGTATTATACTGTTTGAATGCGCCAGCGATATTCTGACATTTGAGCTTGACTGAAACTGGATCATGACCGATACAAGCAATTCTGATTTTAGTCTCAAAGCCTAGCTTTGTAATCTTTTGTTCGATTGACTTCAGCGCTTCTTCAACCGAAGCTGGCAACTTAACCTCTTTTGCCGCGACTGTAGTGTCTGCTCCCGGTTGAACAGCTTGAACTGCAATTTCCTTCAGAAAACCAAATAAACCCTTAAATATTGACGCAACAATCGGCTTGCCACCTGGTTTGACTCCGCTTCTGATTGAATTGGTCATTGAATGGCCCTTCTCCTGCCACTCGTCGCCGATTGGCCTGATAATGAGCTGAAACCAGACTTCTTCATCGTTATTGAGCTTGGACATAACTGAAGTAATACCCGAAATCGGATCGACTTCGAAATCAGTAAATTGCTTAATAGGATAGACATCAGGTTTGTTTAGTTTTAACTCACAAATTGAGCAATTTTTCTGAGAAATATCGACATCTTGAATGTAGTCGTCGACTTCGTTGATCTCAACGCTTGGGTACTGTGCGTAGATTTGTCCTTCGACAAAATCTTTCAGATGGACTGGCAAATAAACATAGAACTGAATATATTTCTCTTTTGAAACGATCTCGAAGGATATGTGATTTTGATAGTCTGAAGTTTCCGAAAATATGCCGTGGATCGAGGCGAACATTTGCTCTGCAGACATTGGCGACTTATCATTGTTTCTTGGCACGTCAATACGCAAGATCGTGTATTCTTGTGAGTTTAACCAATCAACTTTTTTCATTTTTTTATTAATTTTAGAAATAGCCCAAATCAGATAAATTGGACCAATTATTAATACTAAATAAACTAGATATATAATATACGACATAGTCTTATGTACCGATTTACATCAGAATTTGACTGACGAATTCTTAAGACCATTATACCTCAATTAGTATAAAATAAAAACAGTGCCAATTGCAATTGACACTGTTTTTATTTTGAGCACTTTATGTGAGACTTAGACAATTATTTAAGCGCGTATCGATCCTTGTCAACTTTTTTGAACAATGGCTTCGTCTGAAGATTGATCAGAATTGTATTCTTCTTAACGATTCTCTGCTTCAAAACAGCTTTGACGATCTCATCAACAGGCATTCCATCTTTCTTGCCTGCAAGAATTTCTTTGATGATGTCGGCAACTGTGCCTTCTTTGTAGCCCCACTCAGAAAGACCGTAGATGCCGCGACCTACAAGGACGAAACGAGTGTCGGCGATCAGCTCATTGTGAACTGTTGCCTTAACAACGCTTTTGCGATCGAATCCATGTTCGAAAATTTTGCTAGCAATGTCATCGAAATGCATTGGTTTGCCATTTTTCTTGAGAACATAATAGATTTTGTCGCGAACATTTCGAGGATTAACTTCAGGCCAAGTTGAAAGACCGATGAAGTCTGAATCAGTTTTAACTAATTTCTTGCTAACTGAAGGAAGTTCTGACAAGAAAGTTAGTTTATATTTCTGATGAGCTGGATTTTGTTCGATAAGAACATCAAGCGTTAGAGGCTTCTTCGTCTTCTCGAGGTGTGAAACCCAATCGTTGATGACGTTGACTGCATCATCTTTTGAAAGAGAGGCCAACATCCAACCAGCTTCAAGCTCCTTTGTCTTCTCAATTTTGATAATCTGAGGCATCAGAACAAGAACAAGATGAAGAGAATTAAACTCATTTTTGTTTGTCCAAGATGATTCTTCGAGAAGTTTCTCAGCAATTTTGTTGTGACTAGTAATTCCGCCAGCTTTTTCGAAATTTTCTACAATTTCAGTAATATAGCCGCTGCTCTGGTCAACAATTTTGGTCGCAAGTTTCTTCAACGCTTCACGCTCGATCTGTCTAATTCTTTCACGAGATAGGTTTAAGAATTTACCAATCGCAGAAAGTGTTTTATGCTCTTGGTCAATGCCAAAACGTCCAGAGATAACCTTGATTTCATTTGGTTTTAATTCTAGAAATGCTTCTTTAACAACTTTGTAAGGGGAAAAATTTTTGATAGCCATGTTTTCCTTTAAATTATATTTTTTTATTAAATAATGTTTTCAACTGCTCCCCAAACGCTTTCTTCAGCTTCGGGAACAAGAATTATCAATTTATCTCCAATTTTGACTTTGAAATAAGTCACAGATGCAGGCAAAACGCGGTATTCCGCAGTGCCACAGGCAACAACGAACTTTCCTTCAGCGACTTCCTTCAGTTCGCCTGTCAACTTCTTGCGCTGAACTGGACCGATTTGTTTGAACACATAGCTACCATCTGCCAATATTGTCAGTTTCAGGATGTCTCCTGCAACAAGCTTGGATTTGGAAGCATAGTTTGAAGGTACCAAATAAGTCTTATTATTTTGGGCCAGCATCTTCTCACCATCAAAGACGCCTTCAACAATTTGATTGTCGTCGTTTGATTGTAAATCCTGAGCCTTTTTTGCATATTCTTTGGAGAAAAGAATGCTTTTGGCCTGGCGAAGATTGTTTTCTGCTAAATCAAGCAATTGCTTGATTGTTTGCAGTTCTTTTTCATCTGGCATTTTTACCTTTTTGTTTTTAGTCGCTTGACAAATTTCCATAGTATTTCCAAGCTGAAAATATCGTAACATATATTCATATATACGTCAACATCTTTTTAGAGAAAATTAAAAAAGAAAATTTTAGCTAGTTGGAGTGCTGCTGGTTGCTTGCAAACCAGGCAGGTCAATTTTGTCGACTTGAGATCGTTCCATAATCTCCTCTTCGACGATTTCCTTTGGTCGGCCATATTTTAGACGTGAAAGTTCTTTGATCGAGGCACCAAGCTTCGGATTGCCCTCATAATCCTCTGGCCAGATCGTTTGGATGTTAAAAGGTCGTGTTGGCGCACCATCAATCAACAATCTCCCGTACATAGTATATTTGTCGACGGTCGTGAGATCGTCTGCCTTCAGTGGATCAAAATATTTGGCGATAACTTCTGAGTCAGCAGCGCCGATTCTGAAAGCACAGAGCGTACCAGCGTTACCAAAGACTGCACCGCGAATTTTCTCGTCTAGCTGTTCGATGTATTGGTGCGTAATATATAGTCCCAGCTTGTATTTTCTTGATTCAGAAAGAATTGTAGCAAAAACATCAGTAATAAAATTCTGAAACTCATCTACGTAAAGAAAAAATGGAATACGATCATTTTCTGGTACATCTTGTCGGGAGAATGCGCCCATCGCAATTTTAGAAACAATAATCATACCAAGCAAAAAAGCGTTGATCTCACCGATCATACCTTTGGATAGATTGCAGATTAGAATTTTCTTGCCGTCCATCACCTCGCGAAAGTCAAAAGATGACTTGGTTTGACCAATAATGTTTCTGATCATGTCATTTGTCATAAAACGACCAAATTTTGAGGTAAAGTAATTTAACATTTCAGATTTATGAAAATCTGCTGTTTTTGCCATCTGCTTCTCCCAAAAGGAGCGAACAACTGGGTCAGTAACATATTTCACTCGATCTTTTTCAAATTCAGGATCAGTAAATATACGTGGTATATCAATGATCGTACCGCCGTCCGGATGAGCCATCAAAGTAAGTGCAGCGTTCCTCATCCAATGTTCAAACTGGGGTCCAACCATACCTGTCTGATTTGGATCAAACAATTTTTGGAATATTTGTAATGACTCCTGAACCAAAAAGTCTCTCTGATCAGGCGTCTTCCACTCCAACATATTCAAGCCAAAAGGGCGCTCCTTGTCGGCTGGATTGAAATAAATAACATCATCGGCGCGTTCTTTTGGAATATGATTTAGGATCCACTCTGCGGCATCACCATTTGGATCGAGATAACAAACCCCGTGCCCATCGATAATATCCTGCAAGACCATATTTTGAGCGAGAACTGTTTTACCCACACCAGTTTGCCCGATTGTATAAACATGGCGCAAACGATCTGCAAGCTTGATACGGACAAGCTTCTCTTGACCGCGGTATACGGATTTACCAATGATCGTCCCCTCACTTGGCAGATTTGCTGGCGGCGCTTCTTTGCGGGCCAACAACCATGAGATATTTGGAGTATCAACATATCGATTTGGAAAATGATACATCGAAGCAAGCTCTTCGGTGTTTAGGATCAGCTTAGGGCCAGGACCAAACATGCGGTAAACATAATTCGCTATCTCTGGAGCTTTGTTGGCAGGAATTACCTCTGTCAGACCATTTGAATCAGGCGAATTGAGCTGACTAAATGCTGAAGCGACGTTTTTCGTAATTTGTCTAGCCGCATCCTTGGTCTCTGCAACAGCCACGATTCGTATCTGGCAATCAAAGCCCATCTTTGCCGCTTTTTCACCAAGAAGTTTGACCTGAGCTTCTTGCATCGGTGTTAGCTTCGGATTGCTTGGATCATAGTATTCGCTTTTCTCATCTTTACCAGAAGACTTGACTGAGCTCAAAGCAGTTCCGATAAAGTTGAAAAACGTTTCACTCGCACGAACTGCATTTGAATTTGAGTAAGAAATACGTGATTTGCCATGCTGAATATTGTAAGCAGCCCTCTCGACGTTCACTCGCCAGACACCATTGGTCGGCCGAACCAAAATTTGGACTCCAGCAGACTCAGTATCGGTCAGTTTTGACAAAGAGTTCGTAATCGCGTTGAGCGGATCTTCTTCGAGAACTTTGTAAGTCTTGAGTGGAAATATGTATCGTCTGATCAGATTTAGTCCCAACATATCGACAGCCAGTGGCTTGTTTGGAAATATTGAATAATTGGTGTCAACGGAGACCTCCGCGTGCGAATACTGAGATTGAAGATTACGCATAACAGTTTCTGAAAGACTTTTTGGACAACCAACGTAGAAAAAGATAAGACCTTTCTTCGCAACAATTTCGAGTGAAATATGTAGTTGCCCACGCAATTTTGCGCTGATCGAACTATCAAAAATCGAGTTTAAACTTGCGTAAAATGGCTCGATGACTCCAAGCATTTCTTGAAAATTCTTGCGCTGATCGTCCTCTTCGGCATGTTTGTCCTTTGGCACCATCACCTTCAACATCACCCACTCCTTAGTGAGGGTAATCTGCCCTTTGCGAGTGAGAATAACTCGAATTTTCTTGTAAAGAAAAAATGCACCAAGTAAAAGAAGGATAGACCCGACTATCCAGATCAAAGTAACAATATCAACTCCGAAAATAGTAGAGCTGGTCGTATCTAAATTTTGAGCCCCTCCGTAATTTGTCATATTTTATTTCTTTTCTTCTTCAACTGGTAATTCGACCCCGCCGCCACCAATATTGGCAAACGCAGATGCAAGTACTTCAGGCTCTTTCAAACTACTAATATTTTTGTGATTAGCTGCCGTATCAACGACGACCGGTGCTTTTTCAACCACAGGCGGAACGATTTCAGCGGTTGGTGAAGCTGCTACTACTGGCGATGCCTCTTGGACAGCTGCTGGGGATACTTCGGCTGGTTCAGCTACTGGCTCTGCTAGAGGTGCTATACTCTCGGCGGCAATTACTGGCGTATTCACCTCTGGCGATACTGGCATAGCGTCTGCAATAGGTAGAAATTCTGGGGCGGCTGGCGTAATGGGTGGAACGATGGATTCAGTCACAGGTATCGTCGGCATTACTATCGGCACCTCGACAGCTGGAGTCGGTACAGGGGTTTCTATAACAGTTGGCGCTGGTTTTGGGACTTCCACCAAAGGTACTTCAGCAACACCAAACTGCTCAGCAAAGGGAACCTCGGGCTGTGGAGCTACAGGCGTAGCGACTGGTGTTGAAGCAATATTTTTGACTTCAGGGACGATTTCAGCCAAGGGCGGTGTCCCCTCAGACATAATCGGCGGAGTTGTAACTTCTGGTATATTTTCTGTAGTTTCGAGAGTAATTGGCTCTAGCTTAGGAATTTCTGGAAGAGCCTCATCGTCAAGAATTGTTGAGCCATTTTGATCAACCGTCGCCATGACTGGCTTTGTCTCGGAACTTATCGCATTTGTTAGATCTGCCATATTTGACTCTTTTTTGGCCCGTTTAGCGAGGACAGCAGCCTTGAACTTCTCGTTTGCCTCGCGCTCCCTTGCTACTTCATCGGACTTTGTCGTCGCAGCACTTTCAGCTGAATTCGCCAAATTTCGCTGATCAGCTCGAGTAAGCGCACCCGGCTTTTCGGTCACAGTTCTCAGCTGATCAAGCAAAGCAGCCTGAGAATCTACAGGTGCGACTACCTCACCACTAGTTTTTTTCTGCTTAATGAGACTTAGTTTTTGCTGCAACTCGGCTTGTGCAGGCGTCAACTCAGACATATTAGTTTGAAATTTATTATCACTCATTTGTGTCCTCTTCTGGTACTACTACTTCTTTCCCCTGAAATATTGCTTGGTAAGCCTTGAATTCTGGGTAAAGCTCAAGAGCGTCTATCCACCAACTTATAGCCTGAGTATCCTCGTATTCTTGTCCATCAGCTAGCTTAAATTTGATGGCTAAGCGATCAATATTTGGTGCGATTACATTTGCTTTGTCATTTTTGGACGATTTCAAATAATCTATTCCCTCAATCGTATCTTGACCTAAATCAGCGTCTGACATCGACCACTTCTGGCCAACTTCGAGCTTCAATGGACCGCCTTGATCTTCAAAAATATCAAAAACAAAGGAATCTTCACTGACTGCATTTTCTACCAAAGAATAATCTTTTGGATTGGCATTTTCTTTTTCAGATGCTTTATTTGATGGAGTAATATGTTCTTCAGGCTCAGCAACAGGCTCCGCCCCAACTTTATTTATGTCATTATCATCAAGCGGTGCGAAATACTTAGAGAGATCATCAGCTTCTTCGTTGACGACAGGAGAGTTGATAATGTCATCTGCAGTTTTTTGTCTTGGAGTGGCAAGTTGGAAGACAGTAGACAAGTCCTCAGTTGGCACAGCAAAAAATTTAGTGCTGCCATCCTCAGCTATTACTTTGATTTTGATCAAGCTTAAGGCACCAGGCACTAGATCATCGATAGAATATATGTTTTTGTATGAAATTTTAATATTCTCGACAGAAGAAGCAATCATATTGGTTTGATCTGTCTCAAAACCACTTATCAACGAATCCTTATCCCGTGGCTCAATCAAGTCCCCTGCTTTTAGCAATTTGAGATCGATCTCGTCGGTAGTCTCAGCAGATGAAATAATAGGCTCTTCTGGAATTAACTCGGTTTCTTCAATAACAGGCGCCACATTTTCAGAAACTTCCTCTATCTTAGGCGCTATAAACACATTTTTTTCACGACTATTCGCCGCAGCCGTAAGCTCCGATAATCTTTTTTGTGCATTTAATGTAAATTCTGATTTTTCATCAATATTCTTTGGGTGAGCGATCAGTATGAGCATATTGGCCAATACATTTTTATCGATATGATCAATTTCATGACCAGATTTATCCAATCGAATAATCCTAATCTCAACACTGTGCTCCACATCAGTAAGGTCCGTATCATCAAGAATTTTAATTTCGACTGTATCCCCTGCCTTATAGCGTAACCCTAATATAGAGCTCACTCGATTCGAATTTGGTTTTGCATTTAGCTCCCACTCACTACCTATCGCGAAAGCTTCGTCAAATGTTTTTTCAAAATTTCTTTCCAGAGTTTTTGCGACTGGCTCAGGCTTTACAGGAATAATTGGCGCAACAGTTTTGACAATTGGCTCAGCTGATGCAGCTGATTTGGCCGACGGTACTACCACACCTCTTTCTGGACCTCGATACCAGAGCGCATCAGCAGTTTTGGTATCTTCCATGTCTAAATAGATTTTTTCTCCGACCGGCGCACCGACAATGGGGTCATATTCTCTAAAAAAGATATCAATTCTTTTATTTATCGGATTTAATTTTGTATAGATAACCTGCCAGAATTTGTCACTGCGCTCAATCATAACTCGGCGCTTTTCTCTTTCGCCATAGGCGTTTTCACCCTCATAATATTTGATTGCATCAACAAATCCATCAGGATCGTCAATTATGGATCCCTGAACTTCGATTTGATTCACCTTCAGCGCCTCACGTCGCTCAGCATCTAGCTTCGCAGCAACTTCTGCATGATCGATATCTTGTGTGTCTATATAATCTTTTAGCTCGCCTCTGAGCTGAGCATCGTCGACGCCCATTTGCGTCAGAATATCATGCAATGTTAGGTCAGAAGTTCCCTCTTCTCCTTTTTTGATCACAATTCGTCCGCGAACATTCTTCCCCTCAGATGGTCGAAAATCAAAAGGAATCCCCTTCTTGCTAGTGATAAAGAAACCTGTTTTGTCAGCTGGCAGATTTGAGTTCCAAAGAATATATGTATCAAAACCTAGTGACTTAGAGGCTTCGTCTTTCCCGCCCACGCTATCTGAAAGATCTACAAAAATGCGGCCAAAATCTTCAGATTCAAGAACAAATCCCTTTGCTGGTTCCGCCAGCTCTTTGACTTTTTCTAGAGATTCCTCAATCTGTCTTTTTCTCACATCACGATAATTGATATCTCTCCAGACGAATGTGCCGTCATCATTCCTAATAATTTTATTATCTTTGTCACGAAGCCTACCTGAGTGAATCAAATGATATTTTTTCAGGTCGTCATCGCTTAGCTCGTCGAACAAGTCGCGTCCATCGCTTATAAATCTCAACAGATACTCAGGATAAATATATTTCAAAAGGCCCATCATCGTCTTATAGCTATTTGGATAATTTTCGTAGTACTTATCCATATCTGGAAAATCTTTGTTGTCATCATGGGTCACTATTTCGACAAATTTCTTGATATCCTCTGGTGTTGCAGTAAACCTATTACGTTTATCGAGTATAATTTCGACGCCATCTTCCTTAATCAAATTCATTTCATTCAAAATGTCATAAACCCAAAGGGTCGCTGATGTATCTTTATCACTTTCGTTACCATGGTGATCGATAAAACTGGTCTCTTTTTTATCTGCCGATTCGCGATCAAACAAATCCGTGCCGACAGCATCTTTATTACCTGTATCAATATTTATCTTACCCTCGGAGTACGTCCCTGGCTCAATATATTCGACTTTGCCAAGATCCAATCCAGCAATTTTTTGTAATAATAGTAAACTTGAGTTCCCATCAAGGTCAGAGGTAGTGGTAATTTCACCTCTCTGGTGCGTAGCAACTCTGTCCTTCCACATGGCCTTGAAAGCCTCTAGGAAGCGCTGAGTGTATTCGGCTTCTACCACTGGTGGATTATCATATTCATCATGAAAAGTGGCAAATTTGTCCTTGTCGAGGCTAGCAAAGACATTTTCGGCTATTCCTGACTTCAGCTTAGTCTCACGCTCGTATGCTTCAGAGCCAATCTCAAGCCAACGCTCAGCATCTGGTCGATATTTTTCAAGAGCAGGATCAGACATAATCTTCACATATTGCTCATATTGATCTTGAAAAGCGTCAAAACTGTCTGTAACAACATCATCAATCTCATTCTCGACGTCGAACTTCTCCCCTTTTTCAGGAACCTGCCAACGTTTCTCGTCATTTGTGATGCTACGCGAAAATTTGAGGAGCTGTTCGTCCGTCATTACTGTTTCCGCAGTTCGTTGAGTTTCTACCACCAACCCTCCTAGATTTTTTATCTTTCTATATTATAGAAAAAAGAAATTCTAATGTAAACAGCTAGGCTGAAGATAATTATTTGACACACGCTCAGTGCGATATGCTAAAATTAATATCGACACACTATATGTATATTCAATTTAATTAGCGAGGGAAAAATGGACTCACAGAACACCACGGCGGACGCGAATACAATTGTGGCACCGAAAAATAACTATTTTCTGCCAGGAATTACTTTCGATGATTTTGTCGACAAAAGTATCATTGATCTACTAGGGCTCAAGAAAATGGCGCCAGCCGAACAGGACAAACTTATCAAGACGATGATGGACACTATCCAATCTCGCGTAGAGGGTCGGATTATCAACACTCTTGCCGATGATGAATTTACAAAAATGAAGGCAGCGCTCAACAACAAAGACGAAGAAATGTTTTTTGAAATAATCAAAAGATCCAATATAGATATTGAAGCTCTCTACGCCGAAGAGGCACTCCTCTACAAGATTGAGCTCGTCAATATGGTTCAGCAATCTAATCTTGCTTCCAAGGAGGAATAATGAGCGGAAGTGAAACTGAAGGATATGACGGTGACGACGACGAAGAGCTTGACTTGATTGAAGAAGGCGGCGAAACAACTGATACTAGCGGCGCTGGCGGGGAAACACCGGTTGAAGCCCCAGTAGAGCCAGCAACACCTGCGGCTGCGGCCACAACTACATCAAGACGCGGCGGTGGCGGAGAGACTGGGGCAGCAACTCCGGCAGCAGCCGTCACTCCAGAAAGTAGACCTGCCAGACCGGCCAGACCAGAGAGAGCTCCCGAGCCTACAAGGAGTCCTTTTTATCGTAATATTGTAAACTCACTGATGGGAAGACACGAGACTCCTTCTGCCCCAAATGTTCCCCTAGAGCGTGAACAAAATTACAACAAAGCAGAAGAAATTACGAAACTAGTGAACAAAATTCGCACAGGTGAGTTTGAACGTGAAATGCGTACGAAAAGATACAAAGAAATGTATGGTAACGATAGTGAGATGATGACGCATTTGCGTTCACACCTAGATGGTAGCGGACACTGGGAGCAGGACATTGACCCAGCGACTGGAATGAGCCGAGGTATGATACTAGTCGACAGTGACTTTGAATACGACCGCGCGACTGGCACGCTCGAATATAATGCTCAGCATGCTCTTCTTCGTAGAATTGAAAATGTCGCGGCGAAAGTTGGTATAAAAGGCTTGATTACAGGTGGTATCGGCCTAGCTATTGGCTTGCTCACCGGCCCTGCTGGTATGGCCGCGATTGCTCCGATGATGGCCCGTGTCATGGGCGGATCCGCCGCTGGCCGTGCTGCCGTTGAAATTTGGCGTAGTTTTGACCGCACTGAACGCGAAAATCGTGAGAAATTAGAGATTGCCGATATTCGCTATTATCAAAAAACAAGCGAAATTGGTGAACGCGCAGCAACATATCGTGACAATCACCCACGCCCAGCCGATCCAGTCGCAGGCACTCCTGCTGCAGGAGCCCCTCCAGTAGGCACTTCCCCAACTGGCGAGCTGCTTTACAACGATGTAGTCAGAAGAGAAAATATCACAATCGAAGAGTGGGACATGAGACAGGCTCAGGCCACCAAAGATCTCGTCAATCTTGTTTATTCATATGAGCAAGACGAGGTTGAAGTTGTCTACAATCAACAAGGGCGACCAATTGTTCACCCAACGGGTACACCACCGCCGCTAGGCACTGCGAGACCAGAGGGCACCGAGGTTATTCAGCCGAGCAATTTAGCTCCAGACAAAGTCAAAATCGGCGACTTGCGAACTATGATCGAAGAAAGACGACAGATGTGGGAAAAACGATCAGAAATGGGCGAGTTTTTTGGCGGTGCTGGCTGGACAGGCCTATATTTGCTAAATGGTGGCTGGCACCATATCGTTGGAAATGCCTTTCATGCGCTTCAAAACCATTTTGCCGCGCATGAGGTGATTCAAAACATTGATATCGATGGTAATATGGTTTCGCACGCCATTCAACACACAGAAAACCTCGGAAATATTTATCATTTAAGCAGCGTTGGCGAAAACTTAGCAACAGCTGCAGCAGGGCATGCCCCCCTAGTTGTTCCTGGAGCAGAATTCGGTGCGCATGCGCTAAATGAGACTGCGCAAAGAATCGACATCGCCTTCCTTCATGCGGCTTCGCTGCAAGTTGGAGAGCAGTGCGCTGGCGCCTTAGCTGCGCTTGCTGCTAGATTTGGGCTCGGAAGTGCAATAAACAATATAAATCATGAAAATTCTGTCAGAGATCGAGAAGAACTTGTTCACAATTATGAAATGTGGCGTCAGCGACTTCAGCCAGATTCACTCTTGACTCAGATGAAAGCTAGAGCAGAATCATTGCATGAAGACTTCCCTGCTAGAGGTGAGAGATGGGTACGAATTGAACCTATCGATCCCGACGCCGATCCTGATCTACCGCCTACGCCGCCAGCTCGACATTATTATCGCATTGCCAACGTTCTCGAGAATGGTTCAGTCAGAGTTATCGATCTTGATGATCCAGATCATATCGTTATCCAGCGGCGTTTGGCAGATATGATCAACCCAGCAAATGGCTATCATCGAATTATGAGACCGCGGACTACAAGGCCAACCCCAACCGCTCCAGGGACACCTGGTGCTCCTGGACCAGATGGTCGTCCAGGTCCTGACGGCCGCCCAGGTCCTGATGGACGAGGTCCTGAAGACGGTACAGACGACTTTGACGAAGAAGACGAAGATGAAATTATAGAGACGGGTGAAACGCCAGAAGTCCCAGAAACTCCCCCTGAGACAGAGCGAGTCCCCGGCGAATTACTGATCACTCCAGAATCATATACACACGTCGATGATGCTATCGGCCGCAGGCTAGAACCAGGCAGAGTCTCACATGAATTTTTCAAAACTGCAGAGGTCAAAGGCAATAGCCATATGATCGTTGCTATCGATCACAAAACAAAAGCTTCTGCTCTTGATGAAAGATTACTAGAAAATATAACGGATCGTATCGTTGAATTATTCGACGCTGAAGGTAACATTGCCACCGCTCAACAAGATTCGATGCAAGCAATCGCGAACCGAGCTCTTGCGGAGCTAGTGCCTGACGCCGCTGAGCGAAATAACTTCGGCATGACCTTGGCCCTGACACTTTCGAATGGACAATACTATGGTTTGTGGATCAACAATATACGAGAAACGACAGACGATGCAGGCGTAGCAGGATATCAACATGTACATCAGATACGAGCTGGAGATACTGCAGAAAATCAACCAAGATACGCTGCAAATGAAACTCGATGCCATGGCAGATTAAGCAACGGCGAAAGACTTCTAATGCTTGGTAATGCCTTCGATAGAGACTCTACCAAGCTCGAGGAGATTGTCAAACGTCGAATCCTAACTGGTACAGCAGCGGATCTGTCTGCTAGGATTCAGCAAACTTATGATGAATTTATAACAGCCAATGAAGGTAATTTGCCAGAAGAGTTCAACGCGATAGTTTCTGAGCACAAAGAGACAGCTAGCCCTACTCCCCCAGAAGATGAGCCGACAGTAGACGCTGAGGCAGAGAAACCAAAAGCAAAGAAGAAGGAGCGAATTTTAACGCCAGAAGAAGAAGCCTTGAAGAAAAGTGGGCTTACGTGGGCTGAAGTTCGCCTACTCGCCGAAGATGGCATAAACCTCGAACAAAAAATAATATCTATTGAAAACGGACAGATCTTCCATACAGCCATAAAAGGCAAAGATGGAAAAGAAAAAGATATCTTTTATGAAATTTCAAAAGATCTAAAGAAACCAAAATCGATTTTTGCAAAAGCCTTTGGCCTGAATAAAAAAGATGAGATTGTCATGAGCGGCAAAACTTTAGAATTTGATTCTATGGATAAGTTCCGCAAATGGCTTGAGGCCAAGAAAGCGATATTTGCTGCTGCAAATATGAAAGGCTTTGAGGAGATGATTGAGAAAGAAAAGCTGGAAAAAGCTAAAACTCCATAAACGAGCATAGTAATTTTTGGCACAAAAAAACAGGGTGATACTCATAAGAGTTTCACCCTGTGGGTTTCTATGGGCCGTTACCGCCTTGGCCTTGTTGGCCGCGGCGATTGCCTTGGTTACCACCGTTGTTCGGTTGGTTCTGGTTGCCATTGCCTTGGTTAGGCTGATTCGGCTGATTCTGATTCGGCTGATTCTGCCTTGGTTGATTCGGCTGATTCTGGTTTTGGGCTTGATTGCCACCATTTGCAGCCTGGTTGTACACGACTCTGTTGTCACTGAAGTTGTGTACCGGTGCGTGGAAACGCGGCTGTTTGATGCGATGAACATAGCTCCAAGGAGTAATCTCCTCGGTGAACTCGCATCCATTTGCGAGCGCTTCGTCCATGTCGACGCCGGAGTTTGTCATATTGTTGACGTTCCGGATCGACATCTGGATCGCTGGAGGAGCTGCCGGCGGTGTTACCGGCGGTGCAACTACGATCACACGAGGTGTTGTGTTGCGACTTCGGTTGTTGCTACCTGAGTTTAGGAAGGCTAAGCCAACCACAACTAAGATAAGAATACTGAAAATTATGAGACCTAAAATGGAATTATCCATGGTCTTCTCCTTTAATTTCTTCGCGCGCGTATTACGGCGAAGGCAAAGATAATAGATGCTATGATAGCAAATATTACCAGCCCGACCATATTGAGATCGGCTTTATTTTTGTTGTATTCGGACTTATTTACATAAGTCTCAGCAATTTCTTGCCGGAGGTTTTGATCATCCGCTTTCGCGGTTTTGGAAACGGAATTAATTCGATTTGACAGGTTATCGATCCGTGCATCTTGAGCACTTTCGCGCTCTTGATACATGACCCAGCGCCCGTTATCAAACACATAATGGTGTTTCACAACTGCATTTCTGCCGTTGCGACCGTTACAACCGTTTGAACCGTTTTGGCCGTTTAAGCCATCCTTGCCGTCAAGGCCATTATAGCCATTCGAGCCAGGATCGCCTTTGTCGCCTTTAGCACCTGGCTGACCATCAGCGCCGTTAGTACCATTGGTACCATCAGTGCCATCGCGGCCAGGATTGCCTTGCGAGTTCTCTACCGTGACTTTTATAGTCTCAGTAGATCGAAGAGCGTAGGCGGTGCCAACCGCGTTTTCTCCTGGTTGCCCAGGTTCTCCACGGTGCGCATAAGTGCGCGGTGTGCCAACGCCTTGACCCTGCCACACATTGGTGGTCGGATCAGACTTTGGCGTCCCGACTTGGGACATTACCGTCATCGGCATTAATAGCACGACGGCAGACATAAACACTAAAAACTTTTTCATTTTTACCTCGCAATATGAATATACCGTCGGCAGGATTGCCGAATAGGTTTGTTTCAATAATTTGTTAAAGTGCAACACTTTTTTAAGAAAAAGCGACACTGTTCTGCAAAGCTTTACATTGGCGGAGGGGGGTCCAATGTTCTCCCGAAGGAGTCAAGCTATGCAGAACGCTGCCGCTTTATATTTTTATTACTGTATGACTTCATCATACGAGTAAATCTTTCTGTTTCTCAATGCGATTACTTCATAATCACATTGTAACAGTATTATACCATACTGATCGTAATTTGTCAATACTTTTACAGCATTGTGCCGATAATCTGCACAGGCGGAGGGGGAGCCTGCGTTCCAATAAATTGGAACATGAGATTACCAGCACGTTACCGTAAACTGTTTTTGACACTTTTAAAGCTTCTAAGGAGTTCATATATTCCTCTCCTTATGACAGGTCATTCTATCATACTAGTTCATACTTGTCAATATTTGAGCACAAAAAATCGCGTGCAACATCATTACGCAACTATCCTTGTCATTCCGGACTCGATCCGGAATCCAAGGAGCCTTCTTCATAATTATATTCTGGATCCTGAATCAAGTTCAGGATGACAATCGCTAGGTTATAAACTTTTAAGTTCTTTCATCAGATTTAGATACTGCCAGAGATTATGCGATGTTGCGAGGCGCAGACCAAGAATCTCGTTGGAATGAAGCAAATGAGCGATGTACGCTTTAGTCAGTCCCCTGCTGCAAGCATCGCAGCCACAATTTTCATCAATCGCCTCGCCATCTGTGCGATATTGTGAGTTTAGCAAATTAGTCAGTTTGAAGTGATTGTCAACGTTTTCTGAGAGTGAAACGCCAGAATTCCGGACGTATACCGAGGCGTGCCTCGCAAGACGAGTTGGCAAGACACAATCAAACATGTCCATGCCGAGCTTAACGGCGTGAATTATGTCGTCTGGCGTGCCTACGCCCATCAGATATCTCTGCTTATTCTCAGGTAAAATTTCACCCATCAACTTCACGATTTCCCACATGTCACGAGTCTCAAAGTCAACTGCGAGACCACCTACGGAGTAACCGTCAAAATCTAACTTTATAAGCTCCTCAGCACAATATTTGCGGAGCTTTGGGTCAAGGCCACCCTGAACGATACCATGGAGAAGAGGACGTTTTCCGCTGTCATCCTGAATCGCTGTGTTTGAAGATGAAGGATCTCCGGAGATTCTTCGCTGACTCTCAGAATTACAAAATGTAACCATTCTAGAATCAAAGTGTTCTTTGGCTCTTTTTGCCCATTTGATCGTAAGCTCCACAGCTTTCTCTATCTCTTTTGGCGTAGCATTGCCGCTTGGACAGACATCGAGCGGCATAAGAATATCAACTCCAAGATCGAGCTGAATATCAATAACTTTTTCTGGCGTGAATAAATGCTTGCTACCATCAAGATGAGATTGAAAAGTAACGCCTTCTTCAGTAATCTTGACCAAAGAACCATTTTTCTTTCCGCCCCTATCCCCCAACGAAAATACTTGGTATCCACCAGAATCGGTAAGAATTGGCTTATCCCAACCCATAAACTTATGAAGGC
>Ga0194052_1000331_pt1 | contig 31349 bp, 27 predicted proteins | sample SepL226m_MetaG_FD_160117 | JGI IMG/M metagenome (GOLD analysis project Ga0194052, IMG submission 160117) | Anoxic zone freshwater microbial communities from boreal shield lake in IISD Experimental Lakes Area, Ontario, Canada - Sep2016-L227-6m | ecosystem: Environmental > Aquatic > Freshwater >...
GAGAAGATCCGTTCGGCATTGGGTACGCGTAGCAGAAATTCGATACGGTCGATATCCCAGCTGCCATCAGCAAGACGGGGTTCAATGTCTTTGGCATCGCAACCGAGTCCTGCGCGACCCGTTTCCAGTGAGCGGAGGGCCTTTTGCAGGGCCTGCTTGAAAGTGCGTCCGATGGACATCGCTTCGCCGACACTCTTCATCTGGGAGGTGAGAGTCGGATCGGCTTTTGGGAATTTCTCAAAAGTGAAACGGGGAACCTTGACGACGCAATAATCTATGGCTGGCTCGAAGCAGGCCGTTGTGGTCTTGGTAATGTCGTTCTTGAGTTCGTCGAGCGTGTATCCGACGGCGAGCTTGGCAGCAATCTTGGCAATCGGATAACCGGTGGCCTTGGAGGCGAGGGCAGAGGACCGGGAGACGCGGGGATTCATCTCGATGACGATTTGGCGACCATCCTTGGGATTAACGGCAAACTGGATATTCGATCCCCCCGTCTCCACCCCGATGGCACGGATGACGGCAAAAGAATCATCGCGCATTTTTTGATATTCCTTGTCGGTCAATGTCTGGATCGGAGCCACGGTGATCGAATCTCCCGTGTGGACTCCCATTGGATCAAAATTCTCAATGGAACAGATGACGATGCAGTTGTCAGCCCGATCGCGGATGACCTCCACTTCAAATTCCTTCCATCCGAGCAAAGATTCCTCAATCAGCACTTCGGTTGTGGGAGACATGTCGAGGCCCCTCCGTGCGATGGTTTCGAGTTCCTCACGGTTATAAGCGATGCCACCACCTGCTCCACCGAGAGTGAAGGCGGGACGGATGATGAGGGGGTAGGTGCCGATATGCTTCGCAATTTCAAACACCTCGTCGATGGAGTGGGCGGCGCCGGAGTTGGCAACTTCCAGACCGATTTCAAGCATGATCTGTTTGAAGAGGGTGCGGTCTTCGCCCCTCTTGATCGCCTCGGCATTGGCTCCGATCAGTCGGACACCATGCTTCTCCAGCACGCCGTTATGGACTAACTCCATGGCGGCATTGAGGGCGGTCTGTCCGCCAAGAGTCGGAAGGAGTGCGTCGGGTTTTTCCTTTTCAATGATCTTCTCGATGATCGCCGGAGTGATCGGCTCGATATAGGTCTGATTGGCAAATTCCGGATCAGTCATGATCGTGGCCGGATTCGAATTCACCAGAACGACCTCGTAACCTTCCTCTGCGAGCGCCTTGCAAGCCTGGACTCCGGAATAGTCAAATTCGCACCCCTGGCCGATAACAATGGGGCCTGCGCCGATCAGCAGGATTTTATGGATTGATGTGTCTTTGGGCATGAGTGCCGAAAGGATGAAGGATGATTGCTTAGTGATGAAAGCTGAAAAGCGACAGAGTTTAGAAAAAACAGGCGCGCGGGGAAAAATAACCTTTTCCCGAATACCCAATGAACTCAGAAGGAGGCAGGCAAGTGAGATTCGAGAAGGCTTGTGGCTTCTGCCATAGGTGTCAGCACGATTTTTTCCAAACCTGTGGGAAGTAGCATGAAGCCTCCCGGCATCAGTATTATGCCACCGCATTCAATTTTTCCAGTGAGACAGGTGATGATGGCAAAATCATCCTTTGTATCTATTGGCAGGGGGGTAGGAAGATCATATTTCTCAACGAGAAAATAAGGGCAATCTGCAATCACTTTGGCATCGGTTGGAGCGAGTGCTGGTTCAAAGTCTTTAAAGTCGATCGAGGCCATGGATTCCTCAATGTGGAGTTCACGGGGCTTGCCATCCAGTCCGTTGCGTTTCCAATCAAAAACCCGGTAGGTGCTATCGCTATTTTCCTGAATTTCAACAATAACGAGTCCTTCGCCGATGGCGTGCAGTCGACCACTTGGAATGAAGATGCTTTCGCCAGTTTTGCAATGGGCATGGTGAAGAGACTCTTCTACTTCCCCGCTCTTGAGCGCAGTTTCAAAGCTCTCGATGGTGACTCCCTTCTTCAGGCCGGCATAGATCATGGATCCCGGTGCGGCGTGGAGAAAATACCAGCATTCGGTCTTTGGCTCGCCACCCAGTTTCAGTGCCATTGAGGCCGGGGGGTGAACCTGCACGGAAAGGCGCTCACGGGCATCCAACAGCTTAATGAGCAGCGGAAAACGGGGGGAGGGATTGGAGAGGTGTCTTTTTCCAAAGATTTCGGCCCGATGATCTTTCCAGAGCTCATGCAGCGTTACTCCCTTGAGCACACCCTGATGCACGACACTTTGGGCCTCCGGTCGATCGACCATTTCCCAGAGTTCTCCGATCGGTGCCCCATGGGGGATGGATTTTCCAAGAAGCGTCTCGAACCGACGCCCACCCCATACCCGTTCCATAGGAAGTGGCTCAAAGAGGATCGGAGTCGAAGTGGTCATGAAATGTCGGGATCAGGAAAACACCCCTGATCGCCAGTATCGATTATCTCTTAACAGCAGACAATAGCCAAGAATGATGGCAGATGGTTGCCAAGAATGCCGGGTTTCCTGCAAGATGGTCTGAATGGTTTCTTCACGCCGCAGCTCTTGGGACGAGGTGACGGGATTGCTTCTCTTCTTTGGAGGCATCCTATTGTTGCTCGCCCTGCTTTCATTTGATCTCAAAGATGTTCCTGCCTGGGCATTTGGCAAGTATTCCACAATTTCTGAAATACCGGCCAATGTCGTGGGGCGAGTGGGGGCCATCGTGGCGCGTATCTTCTATCTCCTTTTTGGTGCTGCCTCCTACTTGGCCGCTGTGGGTTTGCTGGGTCTTGGCATTGCCACATTCACCGGAAAATGCGATCGGCTCGGCATCCGTGCAGGCTGGGTTTTGGTCTGTGTTTTGAGTTGGTCCACACTACTTGATATCCAGCATGTGATCCTGATGGGGTGGGGGCAAAAATTTGATATCGACGGGCCGGGAGGGTTTTTTGGTTATCGATTGAATGTCGCCCTGGGGCGCAATGTTTTTGGTTCGGCTGGGTCAGTGCTGATCTTTGTAGCGCTTGCACTTGTCAGTTTGATTCTGGCCACCGGTTTCCATCCGATCCAGGCGATGCGGCGTTTTGTGATTGCGCTCTGGGGTCTTTTAAAATGGGGTTTTCTCTTTCTGAAAAAAAGCGTTTTGTCGCGCAAGGAAGCGAACGAACCAAAGGAGGAAACACCTGCACCGGCCAAAACCCGCAACCGGCAGCGATCACCCATTTTGGATGGGGATATCGAAGTGACGGATCGCGTGATTTCGGTCGTGCCACCCGCCGATTTGCCCCCTCCTAAAATTGTCGATGCGAGCGTGCCTACTCCTTCCCGAAAGCCCACTCTTGCCGAGGTGATGAAAGAAAAGGGGAAGCAGGGAAGCCGACTCTCGCCGGAGACGGGACTCTCGGATGTACGCTTGGAGGGATACACGCTGCCCGGTCTTGATCTACTCGAGACTCATGGAAGCGATGAACATAAGCCTGTCGACCCGGCGGAGCTTCACGGAGTGCAAAAAATTCTAATCGAGACGCTTGCCCAGTTTGGCATCGAGGCATCGCCCGGCGACATCACCAAGGGGCCGACCATCACGCGCTACGAAGTATATCCCGCCACGGGAGTCCGCGTGGAGCGTATCTCCGCATTGGAAAAAAACCTGGCCCGTGCTACCAGTGCCGAGCGTATCAATATCCTTGCTCCCATTCCCGGCAAAGACACGGTCGGCATTGAGATTGCTAATTCCAACAAGGTGAAGGTCAGCATCCGCGAACTCTTTGAAAGCGAGGCTTGGGAATCGAGCAAGGCCGCGCTGCCGCTCGCGTTGGGTAAGGATGTTTATGGGAATGCCATCATCGCCGATTTGGCGGCCATGCCGCATCTGCTCGTGGCTGGTGCCACAGGGAGCGGGAAGAGCGTTTGTATCAACTCGATCATCACGAGTCTTATTTTCAAGCACACGCCGGAAAATCTTCGTTTTATCATGATCGATCCGAAGGTTGTCGAGATGCAGGTTTACAACGACCTCCCGCATCTTGTGACACCTGTGGTGACCGATCCCAAAAAGGTTCTGCTGGCCCTGCGCTGGGTCATCGATGAAATGGAACTGCGCTACAGCATCTTTGCCAAGGTCGGCGTGAAGCATGTTCATGGATTCAACAACCGCCCCAAGCCGGAGAAGTTTGAAACGGCGGATGAAGCGGGGAACGAGCAGGAGAATGAAGAGCAGGCTGCGGATTCATTACCCTTGGACGAAACACCCGATATTCAAGAATCATTGGAAGAGGAGGGGGCGACACCACAACTTTCACTGCCACCCGATGATGGGATCGTGGTGCCAGATCAAATGCCCTTTATCGTCGTGATTGTCGATGAGTTGGCCGATCTGATGCAGACGGCACCCGCTGATGTTGAAGCTGCCATTGCTAGGATTACCCAGAAGGCGCGTGCAGCCGGTATTCACATGATTGTGGCGACCCAAACTCCGCGTTCCACAGTGGTCACCGGAGTGATCAAGGCCAATATCCCTTCGCGCATCGCCTTTCAGGTGGCCTCGGGAATCGACAGTCGCGTGATACTCGATGCCAATGGAGCGGAGCGGTTGCTGGGTAGGGGGGATATGCTCTATCTGCCTCCCGGCAGCGCGAAGGTCACGCGCGCTCAGGGTGTGCTTGTCACCGATGAGGAGATTCATCGGGTGGTTGCCAATCTTGCTGCTCAGAGTAAGCCGGTGTTTGAGCCAAGCATCTCGGCGAAGCTCTCTGGTGTAGGTGTTAGCGAAGAGGATGTCACCGATGAGGAGGAGGAACTCGTTGAGAAGTGCCTGGAGATTATCCGCCAAGAGGGAAAAGCCTCGACTTCGATGCTTCAGCGCCGGCTAAGGCTCGGCTACACCCGTGCCGCACGGGTTGTGGACATTCTGGAAGGTCGTGGCATCTTGGGTCCAAAGGATGGCGCGAGGGATCGCGAGATATTGATCGATCTCGACGGGACCGGATCGCGCTTTTGATCCCTGCTCATGAAACTCTTTCAACCCGCACCCGTCGCACCGCCTCTCGGCCCACTCCTGCGTGAGGCCAGGGAGGTCTTTTTGCTCTCGCTGGAGGATGTGGCCAAGGCAACCCATCTATCCTGCGAGGAGATTGAGGCGTTGGAAGTGGGGCGTCCTCTTGATCCCCGAAGAGCGAGGATTCAGGCCGTCTCCTACCTTCGCTTCCTGCAACTGAATCCGACGGATTTCAAGGATTCCCTACCTCCTCTGCCACAACTCAGAACGGGCGCCGAAAGCTTTCTTTCCAATGCCACCAAACGGGTAAAGGCTCCCACAAAATCTCCGCTTGAAATGCTTGCCCCGATGGGCAGACTCGCCCTCACACTGGTGATCACCATAATCCTGTTTGGTGCATGGGGACTGATGCGTCAGCTTTCACGAGTAAGATCCATGCCTTGGGTTTCCTCAACCTATCCCGTTCCTATTCTTCCTTCCCGATGAGTAAAACATCTCTGCATCCTTCCCCATTTTCCAAAACGCCCGTTCGTAAAATCGGTCTTATCAGCCTTGGCTGCGCCAAGAATCTTGTTGATGCGGAAATTCTCCTCGGAGATGCCGCCCGACATGGTTACGAACTGACAACGGAAACAGACGATGCCGATGTGGTGCTCGTGAATACCTGTGGATTCATTGACCCTGCCAAAGAGGAGAGCATCGGTGCCATTTTAGAAGCCCACCGCCGTCGCCTCCATGGTGCCAAAGCAGGACAGAAACTTGTCGTCGGAGGCTGTCTTGCCCAGCGTTATTCAAGCGATCTGGCGTTGCAGCTTCCCGAGGTCGATGCCTTTCTGGGGCTGGATGAGATTAAAAATGCAGGGTCGTTCTTTGATCGGCTTCTGGATGAGGAACGCGAAGGAGAGGGAGCTCTTGTGGAAGTTTCCCGCCGCGCCGCCTATATTCCCGACTACGATACGCCCCGGGTTCGTCTGACTGCACCTCATACCTCCTATGTGAAGATCGCCGAAGGGTGCAATCATCCCTGCTCCTTCTGCGTCATTCCAAGGATGCGTGGCCGTCACCGCAGCCGTACCATTGAATCTGTCGTCAAGGAAGTGAGGGAACTTGTCGCTTCAGGCGTGAAGGAGATCAATCTCATCAGTCAGGACACCACCTATTATGGCATGGATCTCTGGGAGGAAAAAGCAGGGCCGCGCCAGCCCGTCGATGAGGCCCGGGGGCCGGGACTTCCAGCACTGCTCGACGCGATCGGAGCGATTCCGGGCGAATTCTGGATTCGGTTGCTCTATACTCATCCCGCTCACTGGAGCGATGATATGATCGCGGCCATCGCCCGCAACCCCAAGGTGGCCCGCTATGTCGATATGCCGTTGCAACATATCCATGACACCATGCTCGACTCGATGCGCCGTGAGACGGATAGCACGCATATCATTAACCTGATTGATCGGATGCGCGCCGGCATTCCCGGCCTCACGATCCGCACGACCTTCATCGTCGGTTTTCCCGGTGAGACCGAAGAGCATTTTGAGACCCTGCTTGAGTTCATGGCGAGAACCCGATTTGAACGCCTCGGAGTCTTTAACTATTCCCGGGAGGATGAATCCCGCGCCGCCAAGCTTCCGGATCAGATTCATGGGGGGACCAAGAAGCGTCGCCAGCGCGAGGCCATGCTCGTGCAGCAGCAGATTGCCGCGGAAGTGGCGGAGTCTTTCATTGGCAAGGAGCTTAAGGTGCTTGCGGATACATCCTTGCTAGGCCGCACCGAAGGGGATGCTCCCGATGTCGATTGCCGTGTTCATTTTACAAAGCCTGTGAAGGCAGGGGAGTTTCACACGGTAAGAATTACGGGAACCAGAGGATATGATCTTGAGGCTCAGCCCCAGTAATCGACCTGATCCTTCAATGAAATTTTCCTACTCTTTTCCCCTGACGCGCTCGTTCTGCACCTATCTGGGGCAGACAGCATTTCTCGCAGGGGAGACTTTCAGCTCGATTTTTGCGGGACGCATCCGGTGGAAACTCGTGGTGAACCAGATTGTCGAGATGGGATTCGGTTCGCAGGCCGTCGTCATCATCACCGGTGCCTTCACCGGGGCGGTTTTTACAGCGCAGACATTCTTTCAGTTCAGCACTCTCAACATGAGCTCCGCAGTGGGTCCCGTGGTCTCGGTTGCCCTATGCCGTGAGCTTGGTCCCGTCCTGACGGGATTGATGGTTGCCGGACGTGTCGGTGCTGCAATGAGCGCCGAGATCGGAACGATGAAAGTGACCGAGCAGATCGATGCCCTGCGAGCCCTTGCGGTGAACCCGGTTGATTACCTGGTGGTTCCCCGAGCTGTAGCGATGCTCATTTCGATGCCTCTACTGGTGGGGGAGTGTCTTTTCTTTGGAATTCTCGCGAGCTATTTCGTCGCTGTGAGTCTGCTTAATGTAGGGAGTATCTATTTCCTGCACAACATGTGGAATTTTACCCATGGCAAGGACATCATCATGGCCATGTCCAAGGCGATTATCTTTGCGATCCTCATCGTTTTTATAGGGTGCCAGCAGGGATTGACGACGCGCAATGGTGCCGTGGGTGTCGGTCGTGCCACGACGGAGGCAGTGGTGATCAGTTCCCTGAGTATTCTGATCGGAAATTTCTTCCTGACCATGGCTCTTAACATCATCTTTCCTGCAGGGGTGCGTTGATATGGATAGCCACAACCTCATTGAAGTCCGAAACCTGCGACAGACCCTCTCAGGACAGGAAATACTCAGGGGGGTTGATCTGAATGTTCCCAAGGGGCAGACTCTGGTTTTGCTTGGTCAGAGTGGTGGAGGAAAGAGCGTCTTCCTGAAGCATCTGATCGGTCTGATGAGACCGCTTTCTGGCTCCATCAAGATAGAGGGATTGGAGATCAGTCGACTCAGTGAACGCGAACTCGAACCTGTGCGCCGTAAAATCGGGATGCTTTTTCAGGATGGGGCCCTCTTTGATTCGATGACAGTTTTCGATAATGTCGCTTTTCCCCTGCGGGAACGGGGAGAAAGGAATGAAAAGGTGATCCGGGATAAAGTGGCCCGTTCCCTTGAACTTGTCTCGCTACAGGGACAGGAGAACAAGATGCCGGTCAACCTCAGTGGAGGCATGCGCAAGAGGGCATCACTCGCCCGCGCCGTTATTTCCGAACCGGCTTGCATTTTGTATGACGAACCGACTGCTGGACTCGATCCGATTGTCTCCGATACGATCAATCGCCTGATTAGGCGCTTGCAATCCCAGCTCAAGGTCACTTCGATCGTGGTGACTCATGACATGACCAGCACCAATCATGTGGCTGATCAGGTAGCCCTGCTCCGTGAGGGGCGCATTCATTTTACCGGTACGCTGTCCGCCCTTCACAGCTCGACCGATCCCGTTCTACGGGATTTCATCGAGGGGCGTTCCCACGAAATCGACTAAGCAACTCATACAAGTCCAATGGATACCACTAGCAAAGCAACGCAGTTCAAGGCAGGATTTTTCGTCCTCCTTGGTATCATTTCCATCGCCCTGCTCGTTCTTTATTTCGGAAGATTCGGTGACAATATTAAGAAATACTATTTTCTTACCGTAGAATACCGCAATGCGAGCGGTCTGCTTAAGGGGGCTGATGTGACGCTCTCAGGTGCCAGGATCGGTGCCGTGGCAGACTCCCCAACCGTGCTTCCCAATATGAAAGGGGTGGCGGTAAAATTAAAGATCGATGAAAGCGTCCAGATTCCTCAGGGGAGTGTCTTCTCCATTGGCAGTTCGGGACTTCTGGGAGACCGGTTTGTGACGGTCACGATGAGTGATGATGCCATGGATCAGAAGGCGATCCCGCCCAATACCGTAATCACCAATGGATTGAGCGAATCAAGCATCGCCGAACTCCAGCGGCAGTTACACGATGAGATTTTACCGAAACTCAATAATGCCTTGGCCAATATTGACAGTGTGAGCGGATCATTGCGCTACAAAGTCTTCAATGAGGAAGGAGTCAAAAATCTCCAGGCCACACTGGCCAATTTCCGTACAACCAGCGAGTCCCTTGCCTCCTCCTCATCACAAATCAAGGGTGTTACAGATCAGGCTAATCTCTTCCTGAGAAAGGGCAATTCCGCGATGGATTCCGTGAATGGGGCGGCAGGTGATCTCAAGGCATTCATCGTGAATCTGAGGCAGCACGGTATCATCTTCTACCGTGACACGGCTTCCATCGACGGCCCTCTGAAAAAGAATAGATAGGGTTTATGGATCTTTCGCTTGTGGTCTTGGCTGCCGGAATGGGAAGCCGTTATGGGGGGCTCAAACAACTGGATCCTGTCGGACCCTCCGGGGAAATCCTGCTCGATTACTCGGTGGACGATGCCCTTGTGGCGGGATTTACAAAAATCATTTTTGTGATCAGGCGCGAGATGCTTGATCTCTTCATTGAAACGGTGGGAAAGCGTTATGAGCAAAAGATAGGTGTCGAATATGCCTTTCAGGAATTGGAACCCCTTCCTGGTGGACGCGTATCCCCACCCGGTCGCACAAAGCCATGGGGAACGGGGCATGCAGTCTTGTCTGCGGCTCCATTGCTGCGTGAACCCTTTGCCGTGATCAATGCCGATGATTACTACGGAGCCTCGGGATTTTCGGCGTTGGCGGCGTTTCTGAAAACCACATCGCCCGATCACTATGCCATGGTGGGATATCGGCTTGAGAAAACACTTTCCGATCACGGCACTGTTTCCCGAGGAATCTGCCATGCCGATCAGAATGGCTATCTGATCGATATTACAGAGAGAACAGCGATAGAGAGAACTTCTGCGGGGATCATGGCGCAGGGGAATCCTCCTGTATTACTGACAGGAGCCGAGCCGACCTCGATGAATTTCTGGGGACTTATGCCTGATTTTCTTGGGAAACTGGGGAGGCTCTTTGAAGAGTTTCTTGAAGAGCGGGGGGAAGATGCAAAGGCTGAGTTTTATCTGCCTGCCGCCGTCAGCTCTTTGATCGGAACCGACGAGGCCACTGTGCGACTACTGCACTCAAGCGATCCCTGGTTAGGATTAACTTATCCAGAAGATAGGCCAATTGTGGTGGAAGCACTCAAGTGTCTTTGAGAGAAAGGCGAGGGAAATTTTTGTGCAGAAACGCAACGGCCTCAAGGCGATTTAATCTGCGACACCTAAACAAAGCGGGTGAATTTGGCCGCAGGCTCCCGCTCGGTTGTCAGGGTATTTTCGATCTTGCTCGTATCTTCATATCCTAGGGACATTCCGCAAACGAGCTGCTGTCTTTCAGTAAGACCGAGATGACTGGCAACAATTCTGTGATACTTTATGAAAGCCGCCTGGGGACAGGTATCAAGCCCGCGCGCTTTCGCGGCTAGCATCACATTCTGTAGAAACATTCCGTAATCGAGCCAGCTCCCCTGACCCATGATCCGATCGATTAGGAAAAACAAACCGACAGGGGCGCCGAAAAAATCGTAATTTTTTGCAAACTGGTGGGCCATGGCTTCCCTATTTCCTTTGGAAATGCCAAGTAACCCGTAAAGGTCATAGCCAACCTTACGCCGTCGCTCAATGTAGGGCGCTATCCATTTCTCTGGATAGTAAGCGTATTCCTGAGCGTGTTTACCATCTTTCCCGGTATCGAGAGCAGTCTCAATAAGCTCTCGGGAAAGAGCTTCCTTTCTCTCTCCGGTAATAACGACCACCTGCCAAGGCTGGATATTTGTTCCCGAGGGAGCGCGCGCCGCGATATCGAGAATCTCCAAAATCGTCTCTTTCGGTACAGGAGTCGGCAGAAATCCTCTCACAGATCGTCGTTCTCTCATAACGGAGTCCACGACCCGTGTGATTTCGGATTGGGAAATGGAAAGATTCAAAAGGACTGAAGTCTGATTCTTACACTTCAGATTCTCACTTCTATGGCTCGGGATAGGCCTTGATGAAGTTGGAATACCAGATCGCTGATGGCGCCGGAATACGCTCGTGAGTCTTTTTATTGAAAGCAAAGAGACCGAACTGGCCGTGCCATCCCTCGGTCCACTCATAGTTATCCACCAGAGTCCATGGGAAATAGCCGCGGACATCGACCCCGTTATTCATGGCGCGGCGCATCTGGCCGATGTGTTCGCGAAAGTATCGAATCGATTTCTGTCCACTCTGGGTGCCGATGCCATTTTCGGAAATGATGATAGGCTTGTGATAGCGATCGGTAACATCCTTGAGGATATGATAGAGCCCGGTAGGGGCGATTTCCCAGCCAAGTTGCGTGTAGCTGGAATTGTGCTCCCCGCTGGGGCGGAAGATGAACCTCATCGCACTTGCTTCCTGCGAGTAGTAATAATTGACTCCGATCAGGTCGCAGGTGTCGGCCACCATATCGAGTTGATCATAGTTCTGATGCATCATCAGGTTGTAGACAGAGCCGGTGGGGTCGAGATAATGAGCCTTCTTCCAATGGGGGAGGGAATAGATGCCCATGATGAGCGCGTCGGGGCGTTCTTCACGCACAATGGCCGCCGCATCTCGGAACATGTTCGCGGAGACTCTCATCGCCTTTTTGTAAGAGCCGGGACGGAGCAGTAATCCGGGAGGCCAGTGGGCAGCAATCCATCCCAACTGGAGGGCTCCGTTGGGCTCATTCTGCGGAACATAAATGCGGACATCCGATTTGGTGGCCCGAACGACGCGGCGCACATGGGCCCTCCATGCCTCTTGCACATCGGGATTCAAGAAATTCGCCTTAGATTTATCCTTTGGGTAAAGCCAGTCGGGGAAGGTGAAGTGCCAGAGAGTGATGATGGGTTCGACGCCGGCTGCACGAACACGGCGGGCCATTTCTGCATACTGACGCAGGGCTGCCTCGTTGATCTGACCTTTCTTGGGTTCGACGCGGGCCCACTCGACACCAAATCGGAAATGATTCACTCCAAGACGTTTGATTGCAGCGAGATCCTTGTCGAATTGACTCCAGGAGAAGACGGCTGAATCTCCACGGGGCGGAGCTCCCCCCTCTTCGGCAAATCGATCCCAGTCTGTCTTAAAATACCATTTTGATCCCGGAGGGTATCCTTTGTCCTCATTCTGGAAGGGTGCGGTCGAGGTGCCCCACCAGAAGGGCTCCTTGGGGAGTTTTTTCAACACAACGGCATTTGCCGGAGGGTTGTAATTTGGAGGAGCGGTGATGCAGCCCTGTTGTAGAAAGAGGGCAAGCAAAAGGACGGCAGGAGCCAGATTGCGAAGGAAGGTTGCTTGATGCATACGCTTCTTGCTAGTAGCAATGGGCTGACCAATCAACCATGAAGCAAACTTTTCTCTCCATCACGCTCATCCCTTTTGTGCTTGTGGCTGCCACGACAGTCTTTGCTGCCATGGATATGGCGGATCAACGGTTGATGCCCGACACCATCGTTCTCAACGACGGTACTAAACTTCATGGAATGATTGTAAAAAATGATGCCAAAGAAGTAGTGCTGCAGCAACGGATGGGTGAAGTCGAGATTCCTAAGGAGAACATCAGTCGCATTTGTGATGAGGCGGATGCGGGCGTCTATTTTGCTGATATCGTTGACCCTGGAAAACTTCCTCCATGGAGGATGATCGTTCAAGATCTGCGCACGGATGACAACATCCACTCGTTCACACAGATTCCCCCGACCACGATCGAAAACGGATACCTGAAAAACATTCCCTACCTTTCCTTCCGTATCAACAAGCATGTAGAGATGAATGTTTACGGAAATCCCGAGGATCCCGTCTGTCTGGAATTCGGAATTTATGAAAAGGGTGAAAAAATCACCCGGTTTAAAAAAATCATCCGGGAATATCTTGCGGGAACCTTAAGGTCACGAGCAGAGATAGCGGCCCTCTATGCACTTGATGAGAAAGGGGATGAACGACAGGTTGGATCACTACGCTTCCGGATCTCGCCTCCCACTTCTCCGGATGCCTATGGTGGATGGTGGATTGCCGTCTATGACCCAAAGCGGCTTGAGAAAGAGAGAATCAGTGATGCAGCTTACAGCAAGGTGACGCTCCCTTTCAATGAGGTGAATGGGAAAAACGGTAAATTGCTTGACGATCGGAACATGAACCACGCTAAATTTCTGGAGAAAACCATGATGAACTGGTCCCAGATGATCCCCGATCTGCGGGGATTCTATCGTAACAAGATGGGTGATCTGAAATTACTGACATCCCCTAACAACACCCGATAAGCTACCATGATGAGATACTGTCATTGGATTTTAATCCCCCTGTTTTTATGTTCGGGCTGCGCCATTCATCCACTTGGTCCTCTCGACAAGGCACCCAAACATCAGGCTGCGAAGCTGACCGGATATCATGGTTTTGCATGGGGGATTTCCACGGCCAGCCTCCAGTATGAAAACAGGGCTGAGAAACCTGGAGATCCCAACTATTTCCTCCGGGACTGGGATCTGCTGGTGCAACAGAAGAAGGCACCCGTTGTCGGCAACGCACTCTACACATGGAGTGACTTTGACAAGGATCTGGCGGCACTGAAGAAGATCGGAGTCACCCATTACCGTTTCAGCATCGAGTGGGCCCGTGTTGAGCCGCAACCCGGTCACTACAATGAGGCAGCGCTTCGCCGCTATGTGGCGATGTGCCGCAAGCTTAAGGAGGCCGGTATCGAGCCGGTGGTCACCCTCTGGCATTTCAGTTTCCCCGCCTGGCTGACCGACCCACATGACAGCAAGAAGGTGAACTGGCTTCACCCGCTGACCCGTGAGCGTTGGAATCTCTATGTGAGCAAGGTGGTACGGGCGACTTCACCTTATGTGAATTACTACGCGCCGGAGAATGAACCCAATGGACAGGTGCTTACAGCCTACATCGCCGGCCTCTGGCCACCCTGCCACATCCTTGATTTTTCGGGATACAAGGCCGCGACGATTGCAAGCGCTGACATGTTTCGTGATGCAGCTTCTCGAATTAAGGAGATCAAGCCTTCAGCCAAGGTTGTCAGCGTGGAGGCTCTCCCCTGGTGGAAGCATGGCCCGCTCGATCCGGGCGGCCTGATCTATAACACCGTCCAGCATTCCAATTTTGACCATCTTGACCGCATCTATGATGTCTGTGACATCATCGGATTTAACTATTACTATAGCCAGATGGCGGGGCCTATCAGCTTCCTTTCAGAATCTTATCGGCATGGACATCATTTCACCATGATGGGCTGGCGGATCGATCCTGCCTCCCTTGGCAAACAGATCCGCTATGTGGCCAAGCGGTATGATAAGCCGATGATGATCACGGAGAATGGCATTGCCACACTAAATGATCCGAAGCGTATCGAGTATCTGCACGATCATATGGCCCAGATTCGCAAGGCCATGGAAGAGGGGTATGATGTCCGTGGATATTTCGTCTGGTCACTGGCCGACAACTACGAGTGGCACTATGGCTATGTTCCCAAATTCGGACTAGCCACGATGGATCCTGTGACTCGGGATCGCGTGCTCAAGCCCTCAGCGAAGTATTATCACAAGGTGATCAAGACCTCACAGTCGGAGCAGAAGGTTCAAGTCGACCCTTGATTTCGTGAGGCTGTCGTCGATGGGTGCCATCCGAGCAGTAGAATTTTTCCTTTCGATTATGACGTCGGTTTCTTAAAGACGCTCCTCAGGGTCTCGGTCAGAAGCTTCCGGTTGATCGGTTTGGTCAGGTAATCATCCATGCCTGATCCGATGCAGCGGCGTCGGTCTTCCTCCGAGGCATGGGCGGTCAAGGCTATGATCGTGGGTTGACGCTCTGCAGGAAGATTGGTGCGTATCAGTCTTGCTGCCTCGAGACCGTCCATTTTCGGCATTTGGATATCCATCAGGATCACATCGTATGGCCGGGCATTGATGGCATCGACAACTTCGATTCCATTTGATGCAAAGTCGGCATGGTAGCCTAGACGGCCAAGCATCAGATCGAGAACCTTTTGGTTCAGGGTATTGTCCTCGGCGACTAGAATGAGCAAGGGGTGAGTCGTTGCCATCACAACGGCCAATTTCCCGTCACTCTCGGAAGCGGTGCGTTCTTGTTGCGGGGAAGGTTCGCCGGGGAGGGTGTCTGAATTTAAATTGGGCTCCAGAGTGACCGTGAAGGCAAAGGTGCTCCCCTTGCCCGGTTCACTGGTGACCGTGAGTGAGCCACTCATCAGTTCGACCAGAATGCGTGAAATGGCGAGTCCCAAACCTGTTCCGCCAAACCGGCGGGTCATGCTTGGATCGGCTTGGATAAAGGGTTCAAAAATCTTCTTTTGTTGTTCTTCGGTCATTCCGATTCCGGAATCACGAACCTCAAAGAGCAAGGTGACATTGCCGGATTCGATCGATTCCGGTCTGCTGACAGAGACATTGACCAGGCCCTCCTCAGTAAATTTCACGGCGTTTCCAATGAGATTGATCAAAATCTGCCGGAGGCGGATCACATCACCGATCACAAGATTCGGACAGTTCTCCCCGATGTGCACCCGTATTTCTAGCCCCTTCAACGCTGCTTCGGGAACCATGATGTCGATACAGGCCTTGATCTCCTCCCTCAGATGGAAGGGATGCTTTTCCAACTCAAGGCGTCTGGCTTCGATCTTTGAGAAATCCAGAATATCGCTGACCACCGAGAGAAGTGTTTCCGCGCTCTTGTGAATCGTCGTGGCAAAATCACGCTGTTCCAGATCGAGAGGGGTTTCCATGAGCAGGCTCGAAAAGCCCAGCACGCCGTTGAGCGGTGTCCGGATCTCATGGCTCATGGTGGCGAGGAAGGAGGATTTAGCTCGGTTCGCATCATCGGCCTCGGCTTTTGCCGCCAGCAGGGCTTTCTCCATGATCTTGTTTCCCGAAACATCCCTTGCCACCGCAAGGACAGCCCCTTGTCCACAAGAGGTGAGACGGGTCTCAAAGTGTCTCACTGCCATCCCTGACTCCAAAGTATACTCGAAGGAGAGGCACCCGCCATCCGGTGGCATGGAATCAATATTCTCGGCATACACGCGGGCGATTGCAGCGGGGAAAATATCGTTGAGATGCTTCCCTTGAAATGAAGTCGTTGTATCCGCCGCATCAACCGGGCCACGCTGATCTAGGATCAAACCATCACGCTGGATATAAAGAACGAGATCGGGCGTGAGGTCGAGTAAGGCGCGGCTTCGTTCTTCTTTCCCCTTATCTGTGAAATAATTCTGGACGGCCTTTTCGACGATTTGAACCAACTGCGTGTTGTTCCAGGGCTTTGAAATGAAGCGGTAGAGATCGGCTTCGTTGACCGCGTTGGTGACACCCTCGATATTGGCCTGCCCTGTCAGCATGATTTTCAGGGTCTTCTGGGAGATGATCTGGATGTGCCGGAGCAATTCGTCGCCCCGCATCTGAGGCATGACATAGTCTGAGATAACGACAGGAACCTCCCGTCCGTCTGCCAGCAACTCCTTGACTACCTCCAGAGCGTCCGCGCCATCTTCGGCAATCTCGATCAGGTAATTCTCACCGAATGCTGCGGAGAGCGTGGTGCGCAGGCTATCGAGAACAAACTTCTCATCATCCACGCAGACGATGACGGGCTTGCTCATATCTTCGCGAGCCCGCTATCTATGGTTTCGATTAGATCGCTCTCCTTCCACGGCTTGTGCAGGCAGCGATGGAGATCCGCCTCGAGCGTTGTCCTCTCGATGGCTTCGGGTGTGGCTTGTCCGGTGAGCATCACCTTCACGATGTTCGGGAATTTCTTGTGTACGCGGACAAGGAATTCATCCCCGCGGATCCCGGGCATAAGCCAGTCGGAAACAATGATGAGGACGCTTAGTTCATCCTGCTGGAATTCTCCGAGAAGTTCGAGCGCATCCTCGGCACTTTCGGCTATCTCGCACTGGTAGGCGGATCCGTAGTGGTTCGTCAACTGAGTGCGCAGTGAGTCGAGCACCATCTTCTCATCGTCCACGCAAAGGATAATATTTTTTTTCATGGATTGGTTGGGCTGATTCCCGGGAGAATGACTTCAAAGACAGCACCGCCAGCAGCACTGTCACCGAGGTGGATTGTTCCACCGTGGCTTTCGACAATCTGGCGCACGATATGAAGGCCGAGACCGCTTCCTTCACCCGCAACCTTAGTCGTGAAGAACGGCTCGAATATCTTCTCCCTCAGCTCGGGCGGTACGCCGGTGCCTGAATCCGATACGGAGACCTTGACTCCATCTCCATGAGGACTGACTGCTATGGTCATGTCGCCCTTGCTATCCATGGCGTGGATCGCGTTGTGAATGAGATTTGTCCAGACTTGGTTGAGCTCATCGGGGCGGCAAAAAATGTTGGGGATCTCATCATACTCCCTCGTGACTACCACCCCTCGCTTGAGCTGGTTGTGGTACAGAGTCAGCACCGTTTCGATCCCCTCCGCGACATTTGCCATGCTGCCTTCACCCGTGCGGTCGAAATGGGCGTAGTTTTTCAGAGCATAAACGATCTTACCGGCCCGGTCTGCAGCCGTGGTGATGATGGTCGCACTGCGTCCGAGGCCGGAAAGTTTATACGCCATTTCGAGACAGGCTCCACCCTGCGGATGGCTGAGCATGGAAAGATACGGATCAATCGATCCGCAGATCCCCATCATGACGAATGTCTCCGCAATCCGGTCCGCCCCCGGAACTTCCTTTGCGGCAAGTTCAGCCTTGAGCGCATTGCGATAGGTTCTCTCTTCTTTGGCGGAGAGGGGGACGGGTGGTGCAATCGATTGCTGGATCAGCTTGAGGAAAAGATCTTGGAATTCCTCGGGAAGGCTACGGAAGAAGGCCGGCAATCCGGGGAGGATTCCATCCAATGTGGAAGAGATGTTGCCAACGGCGGCACCGATGGCTCCTAGCGGAGTATTTATTTCGTGGGCGACTCCGGCGATCAACTGGCCTAGAAGGGCCATTTTTTCGGATTCAACCATCTGAAGCTCGGCTTTACGAACCTCCGCCTCGGCTTTCTTCCGTTCGGTGATATCGCGGGTGATGCCCACAATTCCAATAATGGCTCCGTCCTTGGCACGCAGGGGAGTTTTTGTGGTGGAAACCCATGAATCGGTTCCATCGGGCAAGGTTATTTTATTCTCTATTCCGACAACCGCTTCACCGGTGGTAATTATGTGCTGTTCTTCCTCAAAAGCCTTTCTGGCATGCTCCTCGGTATGAAAATCAAAATCAGTCTTTCCCTCCATCTCATCAGGCGACCTCAATCCGAGAGACAAGGCATGAGTCCGGCTCGATTTCAGAAAGCGGGAATGCCTATCCTTGAAATAGATCTTGTCAGGCATCGCGACCATGAGGGCGTTTAAGAGAACATCGTCACCCAGAGATGGGTTGAAAGATGGGATATGCGATTGCTTCACATCGGACTCAAGCGAATTTGAGTTGTTTGTCATTGTAGGGGAGTCTTCTCGTTAACTCTCAAAACACTTCCGATCAAGAGAAAAGACCCCGTGAAAGTCGCGCCAACATCGAGCTGGAAATATTTGCCTCATTTCTGTGACTCATTTCAGACGCCTAATCAGAAGGAAAGTGCGGTCATCCCCTTGGGGTAGTCCCTCGGCATGATTTTTAAGGCAATCCCAGAGGGTTTGGAAAATATGTTCGGGATCACTTCCTGCGACTGTACGGAAAGTTTCCATGAGTTTCTGTTCACCGATCAGTTCCTCGCCACGGCTCATGGTCTCGTGGAACCCGTCGGAAATTGCAAGAATCGTATCGCCGGGCTCCAGGAATGTTTCCGTCGGCTTATATCCAAGCATTGAGCGCAGGACACCCAGCGGAGGGTGATGCGGCTCCAGCGGTTCTATTTTCCGTGTCCTGTTTTGATATAACCAGAGGGGCCCTTGGCCGAAACTCACCCAACGGAACATGTGTCGCGTGCAGTCCAAACGACCGAGCAGCAGGGTGATGAAGTGACCATCGGGAAGATCCTCTCGGAGTTGTGCATTGAGCGCATCGACCAGATCCCGGTGGTAGACACCGAGGCGGATGCTGACCCTGAGCATAGCCGTGAATGCCGTGGCCATCAATGCCGAGCCCATTCCATGGCCCGTGGCATCCCCCATACTCACAACCAGATGCTCGACTGTCGGGTTGAGGTCGAGCACGTAGCCTCGGTCCGACTCACGGGGACGGACTCCGATCATATCATAAAAATCGCCATTACCCCATGTGGCGGGGATGGTTCTGGCAAAGATCATGTATCCCGGGAGTTCCGGCACATTGCGGGGGCGTGTGTGATCCTGGACCTGTTGGGCTAGTTCCAGTTCTTTTTCATGGCTGATTCCCATGGCCGATATGCTGGATTCATTAATCTTCAAAACAATACAAATTGGAGGCCGTTTGAGATCAAATGACCCTGTCGCAGGGGGATAATCATCGTTTTCCTAACCGCAAACTACGTCTTGGGTTCTGGCTGCCGTCTCAGATTGACCATTCTGTTGGTGTCCCTCGCATTGGAAATTGCATCTTCCTTGCTGATTTTCTTGGTCAGATAGAGGGATTCCAGAGAGTCATCGAACGTATTCATGCCATCTTTGCGACCGATCTCCATCAGGCCGACGATTTGCTCGAATCTCCTGTCGCGGATACAGGCTGCTACCGCCGTATTCCTGCCCAAAAACTCAGTCACCAAGACCCTCTCGGTACCATCCTCGCTGGGCAGGAGGCGCTGGGCGACAATGCCCGCCATGACATTAGCAAGCTGGCCCAGAATTTGATCCTGCTCGTCACCGGGAAAGAAATCGACGATACGATCGAGGGCCTGGGGTGCGTCGTTAGTATGCAGTGTCGCAAGCACAAGATGGCCCGTCTCCGCTGCGGTCAGGGCGGCCCGGACAGTCTCGTGATCCCGCATTTCACCGAGCATGATGACATCGGGATCCTGTCGTAGCACATGTTTTAACGCAGTCACAAAAGAGAGCGTGTCCCGACCGAGTTCCCGTTGTTTGATGATGGAACGGCAGGGTGGAAATTCAAACTCGATGGGATCCTCGATGGTGATAATCACGGCGTCGCGGCTCTCGGCAATCCTCTGAAGCATTGCGGCGAGGGTGGTTGTCTTGCCGGAACCTGTCATTCCAGTCACCAGAATCAATCCCTGATTCATTTCCCAGTGCGCTTCCACGGCCGGGCGGTGGCCGAGATCGGACAAGGGGGGAATATGTTTGGGAATATGACGGAAAACGGCCTCCAGTGTTCCCTTGCTGTAATGGGCGTTGCCACGGAAACGGCCGATTCCCTTCACTCCGATGCCAAAATCAAGTTCAAGATCTTTCTCCAGCTTGGCCCTCTGCGTGTCGGTGATGATGCTTAGGATCGATTCACGGCAGGAGGCAGACGAGAGAATCTGTCCACTGAGGGGAGTGATATCTCCCCGTACACGCACAGTGGGTGGTCTTCCTGCGCATAGATGCAGGTCAGAGCCACCCTTCTCCACCGATTCCTGAAGGAGTGTGGTTATGTCGATTATGTTGTCCATGACATCAGAGGGATTGGGTGGAGTTGGTGACACCCATCAGCATCCTGCGGAGATCCACGGGACGCGATGAGGCGAGAGTCGCCTGCTCTTCACTGATCTTGGCCGAGATGACGAGCTGGTAGAGGGAACGAAGGAAGGATTGGGCCTCGTTTTGCGAGGCAATTGAAATCTGGTCGGCAAGACCGTGAAGATCAGCCTCCCGGATTAGTCGGCGCATGATGCCGATATTGGAAAAATATTCGCACGCCAGCACGCTGTCACCCTGCATGGAGGGAAGGAGTTTCTGGCAGAGAACTCCGAGTAGTTGGTTGGAAAGAACCTGGAGATATCCGTTCTTCAGGCTCTCGGGGAAAAACGCGGTCATACGCTCGACCACCTCGCAGGCATCCGATGCGTGCAGGGTAGTCAGCACGAGGTGACCCGTTTCTGCAGCCTGCAGGGCGACCTCAGCGGTCACCACATCACGGATTTCACCCAGAAGAATGATGTCGGGAGCCTGTCTCAAGGAGCGCTTCAGCCCTTCTTCAAAAGATGGTGTGTCGAGTCCCACGGCGCGTTGGGTGAAATACGATTTATCCCCCTTGAAGACATATTCCACAGGATCCTCGATCGTCACGACATGGCGCTCGAGATTGTGGTTTACCCATTCCAGAATCGAGGCAAGGGTCGTGGATTTGCCGGATCCGGTGGGGCCGGAAACAATGATGATGCCGGAGCGTCGTTGGGCCCAATCCTGAAGAATTTCAAAGGGAACCCCCAATTCTTCAAGTGCCGGCACCGAGGTCTTGATCAATCGCAGCACAGCCGACTCCATGCCTAGATGCATGTTGAAGTTGACGCGGAATCTCAGTCCGTCGGAAGAAACAAAACTGGCATCAAAATCGACGGCAGAATCCGGAACCCCGCAGGCGGTTCGGAGAGAAAGAATGTCCTCCCGCCGGATGGGAGGCATATCGATGAAGGTCACGCTGCCCGAGATGCGCAGCAGGGGAGGCTCTCCACAGCGCAGGATAAGATCCGAGGAACGGTATTCCACGGCGGCCTTGCAGCAAAGATCAATGGATTGCGTGACTTTATTCATACGGTTCCCTAGATCGCTCCAATTTCCTTGATTAAAGAAGGCCCTGGTATCAAGGCCCGACCTTTCACATCAAGATAGAAAAACGCCTTGGCGGTCATCGAATAGGCTCCGACCCAGAGAAAACCTATGCCGCAGGTGAGCAGCGCCAGTAGCGACCATCCGAGGAATCGAAGCTGAAGCATGAAGAACTTCCATTTCCTACCGGACATCATCCGCTTGCTCATGCGAATACAATCAAGGGCTGATGTGGTCGGAGTATCGGCAAGGATGATGAAAACCATCGCATAGGAGTAGATCACGATGATCAGGGCAACCATGCCCAGTAGAGCAAGTGAGACAATCACGGGATGAATCCAGGGGCTTGTGGAAAAATGATTGGAACTGCCAAGACCGAGGGTTATTCCGATTGGGACTCCTACCAAGAGGAGAGCCCAGCCGATCAGAATCAGACCTACCAGGAGAGTCATGCCCACTGTTTTCCAATAGTAAGAAGCTCCTTTTCGGAATCCGATGAAGAGATCGCTGATCTGTATATTCACTCCCCTTGCAAGATTCAGGGAAAAGAAAAAGAGTCCCACCAAGAGAGGTGGCGTCAGAAAAATAGAAAGAAGAGAACAAGCGAGAGAGATGCTTGTCTTGACCCAGGAAAAATCATGATGAGGCATTGAGGAGACGAGAGGTTGGTGAGAACCGGAAGCATGTCCCTGAAGCAGGGCGAAGATCGATGGCTGCTGCGTCGGCACTTTAACCAATTGGGGAGCCTCCACGATCACGATATAGAGCAGGAAGACGAGCACTGCCATGGCCCAACGGCCTTTCAGCGCCCCTCGTGACATCTTCATCAGGTCACGGTTTGGAGTGGTGCCATCGGTACCTGGAAGCGACGGAGGAATTGTTCCTCCATCAGAGGAGAAAAGATCCGCGATGGATGAGGCTGGCTGCCAATGGTCTCCCATGGATTCATTCCAAAGAAAATCGCCGGGTGAGAGTTCTCCCGAGCGTGCGATACGCCGGATCTCGGTATCACCAACGGGGCCAAGCTGGGAACCGTTTTTCGAATAGTACCATTGCATAATCCGTAGGGGTAGGGGCCGGGAGTGAGTGCGGCGTGAACATCAGTATCAGCACCAAACACACACTTCCATCCCAGTCGGCTGGCGGACAAGCAAAATGATGATACCACCACGATGAGCTGATGTTTCGTCCTTACCTAGGAATGTGATTGAAGGTGACGGTTTGAACGGTTAGGAAGAGAACCGATGAAGATATTCCGATTTCCCCCTCTTGCTCCACTTGTGCTCGTGCTTGTCGCCCTCGTTGTGACAAGCGGATGTTCCAGCGGTCCCAAGGTCGATCCCCAGATTACGGCTGCAGTCGCCGCCAGCCATGTGAATCAGAATACTTACAACAAGATCTTCAACGCCCAGACGCTTGACTACAATGACATCACGGCACTTGTCCGTGGACGCGTGCCCACCCACATCATCGTGGGCTATCTCCGTAGCACACAGCGCGTCTATGACTACGACTACGCCCAGTTGGCCTCCCTCAAGGCTGCCGGTGCCAAGCCGCATCTTCTGAATTACCTGACGGAGACCCAGGGCTTCTATGGCAACAATGCTCCCGTGAAGTCTGGCAGCAAGGTTCCCAAGTATATCCGTGACAACTCCAAGCTGAATCAGGACAAGCAGCCCTTCTTCTATAACGCGCCTTTGGTTGATGACTGGTATGACTCGGCCTACACAGAGTCTTGTTACAGTCCCTTCTCCTTCAATTGATCTTAGGAAGCAGTCCTGATCCCCGTAGTCGGTGAAGACTCCGGGGACAGGGCTTTTATTTCTTCGTCAGCGATTTCCATTGGTCGGAGTGCTGGGTGCCGCAGTCGTTGGAATCCTCCTCTCATCATGCCTGGGTGACTCTGAGTGGTTCTGGATTGCCCTGATCGTGCTGCTTCCCATGCTATGCGTTATCAAGCGCAAAGAAGGAGGGATGGTATTGGCCTTCACGGTCGCTTGCTTTGCGTGTCTTCAATTCTGGGAATGGAATGATGCACCAGCCAGAAAATTGGCCCTTTGGTTCGAGTCGCATCCTCAGGAATTTTCCGTGCAGGGGATCATTGACTCCGAACCGAAAGTCTCCCCGACGGGTGCGGCGACATTTTTCATGCGTACGGAAAAGCTCGCGAAAACGGGTGCCGAGGCCTCTCCCATTCTTCTTCCGGTCAAAGTCCGTGTGCGCTGGTCCGGGGAGATGCCATCCTACGGTGATCGTGTGAACTTTCAGGCACTGGCTTTGCGGCCTTCACTGCCGCGTAATCCCGGCGGATTCGACTATCGTCTCTGGCTGGAGCGTCATGGAGTCTATACCCAATTCAGTATTGATCCTTCAGAGCCGGGGAAGATTCTCTCCCAAGGTCATGGCAATCCGCTCATGACTTGGGCTCTTTCCGCCCGGCATCGCATGGAGGAAATCCTTTCAACCGATCTCGGTGGCGCACCGATGGAGTTGAGCGCGATCAGGGGGATCACTCTTGGAATCACGGAGACGACACCGGAGGGATTCATCGACGACTTTCGCTTCACTGGAACAATGCATCTCTTTGCCGTCAGCGGCCTGCATGTCGGAATGCTGGCTGTTATGATCTGGTTTGTGCTCAGGGCGGCTCGTCTTCCCCGTCCATGGGCCGTTGTAGTGATCATTCCACTGCTGTTTTTCTATGTTGCGATCACAGGCCTGAAGTCGGGGAGCATTCGAAGCGCCTTCATGATTTCGCTCCTTCTCTTTGGCTCCGTTCTCTACCGACGACCGCTCTCCATTAACATTCTTGCCGCTGCCGCATTGATCCAGTTGGCTCTTGATCCCAACGCGCTTTTCTCCGCCGGGTGGCAGTTTTCTTATTCCGTAGTCTTTGCGATTCTTGCATTGGCGCCGCCGCTGGAGTCATGGCTCTGCATGCTTCATCAGCCCGATCCCTTCATTCCACACAAGATTCTGACTCGTTGGGAACGCCGGCAATACTCGTTCTGGAAGTATGCTGCGGGATTGATCTCGGTCTCGACCACGGCATGGATCGGATCTCTCCTGCCAACCATTGCTTATTTCCATCTGATTTCCTTTTCTGCCATCGGGGCCAATCTCCTCGCTGTACCTCTCGCCTTTGCCGTACTTGCCCTCGGAGCGATGGCCCTGCTCGCCGGTAGCGTTTCACTCTGGGCTGCAGGGGCCTTCAATAATGCTAACTGGCTTGTCACCAAACTACTCCTGATCGTTGTCCACTCAAGTTCCCTGATGCCGGGAGGTCATTGGTTTGTCGGCCCGCCGGGCAAGCCCTACCCCGTGATCACACTCTTGGATCTGAACGGCTGTTCGTGCGTGGTGGTGCAAAGAGATGGGAAGTTTGCGCTCGTGAATGCGGGCAGGAAAAAGGATGCCATGAGGGATATACTTCCCTTCCTCGAAATGCGGGGAGCCAACGCGATCGGGAATATTCTCATTACTCAGGCTGATGCGGCGCACCTGGGAGGCGTGCCTGAAATTGCAAGGGAATTTCCTGTGGGATCCGTTGGCATGGTTGATGAAAAGAGCCGCTCCGTCGTGGCAAAAGGCGTGATGAATTCCTTTGCGGAGAAAATGACGAAGCTGCAGTTGGGCGTGCCATTTCCGATGCTTCGTGATGTGACGGGAGAAGTGCTTTTTCATTCTGATAATGCCTCGGCACTGCTGCTTCATTGTGGAGAGATCAGGATTCTTTTCCTCTCCGCACTGACTCCGGAAAGTTCGCGCCAACTCCTTTCCCTGCCCAAGGAGTCCCTCCATGCCGGAGTGTTGGTGATGCCTCTTGGAGGATTAGAAATCCTTTCCACGCTTCAGTTGATCCGCCAGATCGCCCCCAAGGTGGTCATTTCTCCCGTTGATGGGTTGAAACGAAACGGCGTTCCGAGTCCCGAGTGGAATCAGTTGCTTACGGCGGAAGGGATTCAGCTCATCAGACAGGATGAGAGCGGAGCTGTCATTATCGGTGCGATTCCTAATCAGGCAACGATCAGGGCGTTTCTTGAAAAAAAAGAACGAACCCTTCCTGTACCGTAAGTCTTTAGGAAAAGGAAAGTGTGTTTAGTCTTTCCACGAAGAGGTCATGCCTTGAGGGATCGTAGTGATGGCCGATGAATCCGACGGATTCAGCACTTCTCACATTGTCGGGTAGGTCGTCGATGTAGAGTGTCCTCGTGGGATCGACGGCGAACTGGGTGCGGGCCAGCTCAAAAATCCTAGGTTCCGGTTTCATGACGCCCGCCTTGTAGGAATAGACTCCATCCCGGAAGAGGGTCGGGAAAAAGTCGTATTCCTCAAAGATATGGTCGTGATGGATACAGCCGATGTTGGAGAGGAGATAGAGAGGGGTCGTCGGATGAAGGGATCGGGCCCACTGGACCATCGGGGTGTTCACCTCGAAGATCCGGCTCCAGACATCGAGAAAATGATCTTCCGGCCCATCGTGGGCAAAGGCTTCACGCACGGCCTTCACAAAATCCTCCCTGCTGATCACTCCTGTCTCATGGTCGATGCGAAGCGGATGAAGATCCTCCTGCGAGGGAGGGGCTTCCTGACCCGTATGCTTGAGAATTTCCTGCTCGGCCACCGTGTAGTCAAAGGTGAGGAGCACATTGCCAATATCAAAGATGACGGCGTCGATTTGCGTGGGAGTAGTCATGAAAGGAGCAAAGGGATCGAATAGATCCCAACAACGGGAGAGGGGCAATCGTTTTTGCTTTTAGGTTACTCCATTAGGATCTCCAATAACCGGGTGAAATGGATCCTCCTGATTGTCGTGATAGCTGTGCTTCTCTGTGGAGTAGTCATCAAGAACATGACGCAGGGGAATCGATTTTATAGCCTCTGGCACACTTGTCTGGTTGTCTCTGTGCCTTTGAAAAGTGCCGATGCTATCATCGTACTCGGAGGTGAATCCCTTGCCAGACCGCTAGAGGCTGCGCGGCTTTATAAGGCTGGCATTGCCCCAAGGATCTTTGTTTCCGGTCTCGGCGATGCCGGAAGGAATCGCCAGATTCTGATTGGAGCCGGCGTGCCTGCCTCAGCGATCACCATGGAATCCAAGGCTACCTCGACTTACGCGAATGCCATGTTGCTGAAGCCTCTTCTGGAGGCTGCAAAGGTGAGATCCGCCATGATCGTTACCTCTTCCTTCCATACCCGCAGGGCACTGGCAACCTTTCGTCACACGATGCCGGATGTGAACTTCGGAGTGACAGAGGCAGTCAACGACGGGTGGGCCGGGGCTGAGGGGCGCAGGGAACTCAATCGTTTTGCCGCGATCGAGTTTCTCAAGACTCTGGAATACAGGCTGCTTTATGGCGTTTCTCCATTCTTGTCGTCAGGGATCGATCATCAGACAATTCAGCCATGAATTGTTATTTTTCCGAGTTGGGCAGGAGGGTCTATGGGCGCTGGCTGGATGCTGACTTTTCTCTCGCTGCATTTCCTGAGATTGCCAGAACCGCATTGGAGGAACAGCCCCCCTCGGAGCAGGTCGATCTTACCGATCTGATCAGGGAATTTCTTCTTTCCGACGAACAGCCTTATCAATCCGCCTCGGGATTCGGCCAACCGGAGATCATCGTCTATGATTCTCCCAAGTTTTATATCCAGCTTCTCTTCTGGCTCGATGGAACCACCGACATCCATCAGCACGAATTCTCCGGTGCCTTTCATGTGATGGCAGGATCGAGCATCCACTCAGAGTATGCTTTTGAGAATGCACAGGATGTCACAGCCCACTTTCGGATCGGGAATCTGAAGCTCAGGAAGGCGGATTTGCTGGAAACCGGCCGCACGGTGCCGATCACTTCGGGGAGAACTGGGATGCATGCCCTGTTCCATTTGGAAACCCCCTCCGTGACGGTTGTGGTGCGGACGCACTCCGATCCGGGGACGGGGCCTCAGTTCACCTACCTGCCGCCCCATCTGGCAGTCGATCCCGTGCAGAGCGATGCCCTGACTCTCCGCAGGAAGCAGTTGCTCGATGTGCTGGAGCAAACAGGGGACCCAGACTATGCGCCGCTAGTTTTGGAAATGATCACGAACCTCGATTTTGAGCGCGGATTTTTCATCCTTCAGAACTGTATCGGGCCACTTCGCTTGCTCGGAAGCTGGGAGGATGTCTGGAGAGTCTTTGAGCGGAAGCATCGCAAATTGGCTGCTCCTGTGCTGCCAACCTTGGAAGAGATTATCCGCCGGGACGGTCTTGTGGCCTTGAGAAGCTCGATCGAGGAGGCGGAGCATCGCTTCTATCTGGCTCTAATCCTCAATCTGGAGAACCGCACCGATCTCCTGAAGATGGTAGGCAAGAGATTTCCCGGCGACCCTGTGGATACAGTTCTGCGCTGGGCCGGTGAGTTAATTCAGTTCGCTGATTCGGGCATATGGATCTTGGATGCCCAGTTTCCAGAAGAGATCGAGACAGATGAGGAGGACAAACCGCTTCTCTATCTCACGGCACTAGCTCACTTCATGACCGGCGGAACCATACCAAAAGAACTCAAGCCCCTAGGTAAGAAAAATCTGGCACTGCTACGTCAGAGTTTTCAGAAGTCGAGCTGGCGGGTGCTGCTGGCTGATTAGAGTAGGAAATTGGCCACAAAAGGCACAAGAAGTCACAAAGGGGAAGTGAAGGGGGAAGACAGCTCCCTATGAACTCAGTGAAAATCCTCCGGGATTCCTCCAGCTCGTTAATTGGTAGGAATGCTCTCATTGACAGGAGTTCCACTGTATTGCAGTATTGCTGCATGACAGCAGTATCCGTTTCCAAGCGTGGCACCATCACCCTTCCTCCAGAGATCCGGAGGCAGCTCGGTCTGGAATCAACCGATCACCCCATGATGCTTGTTGAGCTTCGGGACGGTGGAGTTTTCCTGCATCCTGCCTCTGCGGTACCCGTAAGGGATATTCCTCTCGATCAAATGCTTCAATGGATTGCCGAGGATGAGGCTGATGCCGGGGAGTTCTGGAAAAAGGCTGGTGCAAAGACCTCGGCAAAGCGTCGCACTCTCGGGACTCGGAGCAAGTCTCAGTGAGGCTCTTCCTCGATAGCAGTGTGCTGCTTTCCGCCGCAGGTTCGGAGAGATCCCTTTCCCGACTTATTCTGACCTTTGCCGGGGAATGGCGTTGGGAATTGGTCACAGCTTTCTATTGCCGCGATGAGACAAACAGGAATGTATGCAAATTCGGCTCCGAGGCTGAAATAAAGTGGAAGTCCATGCAGTCAGAACTTTTATTGCTTCCGAATGCCCTCACTAGCAAGAGGCCTCTCCTGCTTGCCGCCTCAAAGGATAAACCGGTTCTTATCTCCGCACTGGCAGCAAGGAGCGATGTCCTCCTGACTCTCGATCAAAAAGACTTCGGGATTCTTCTCGATACGGAGGTTTATGGAATGCTTGTCACCACCCCGCGCGGGTTTTTGATGAGGCAGGGCTTGGGATAAAGGGGCGAATTTGCCCAGAAGAGGCACAAGAAGTCACACTAACTGGGAAAAGTGAGGTATCGACAGGAGGGTGGGCTCAGAGAAAGCATTCACCCTGTTGATGTGAGGTGTCGCAGAAAGGCATGATTTGTGCTTCGGAAATGCACATAATGGATTGCCTTTCCTCGGGTAGACGATAGATTAAAATTATTTTTTTGCCCAATCCATACTTACCATCTCGATTTGCTCAATATGCTGAATTTCAACAACCTGCCTGCCGTGAAGATGAGGCAACTGAATCATAGGGGGGGGGGTGTCTTTGCTGCAGAAATCGATACTCATGTGCATCATTGGCAGCGCATTTGCACAAGACCTCTCCATTGGGAACAATGGTTCGGGACAGAGCAACTTCGTCACTTTTTCTACTCTCAATTACAGTAATGCAATTATTGGATCTGGAGGCTCACAAAATGCGCTGCTGATAAGCAACTCCGGCACGATAAATGACCAGTCGGGATATATAGGATATAGTATTACTTCCTCAAACAACACCGTATTCTTGACAGGTTTACTTACAAATGTTGTTAATCCTGATTTTGGCCTTACTGCATATAGTTTCGTGTTCTCGTATGCTCCTACAAATCAACCAGCACTATGGAATAACACGAATGCTCTCTATGTAGGCTACGCTGGTTTCAGCAACTCGTTAACAATTTCTAATATTACAGAACCCTACCAAAGTCCTTACATCTCTTTATATTTCCGGGGTCAGCTCATGAGTCCTACGGTGAGTGGAAGCACCAATCCTGCACTTTATATCGGCGTTGTGAGTCTCGCTTCAGATCAAGTGGGTTATGTTGGGTTTACAAGCACTGCTTCAAATAACTCTGCATTGGTGACAGGAACCAACTCTTACTGGAGCAATGCCACTTCTCTTTCGATTGGTTATGGAGGTGCACGAAATTCAATGTTGATTTCCAATGGAGGTTATGTGGTCGATCAGTATGGATATCTAGGAAATAACAATTCGGCATCTAACAATACTGCTATGATTGCTGGTGTAAATTCCATATGGAGTAACTCATCCAATCTCAATATTGGCTACGAAAGCGCAGGAAATACAATGGTTATATCCAACGGAGGTGTGGTTTATGATAAAAATGGATTTTTAGGATACAGTAATTTTTCATCAAACAATTCTGTAGTTATTAATGGAGCTGGTCTTTATAATTCCAACCCGACATCTGGAAGTGCTTTAGTCTCGGGACCTGGTGCTTCATGGATTAACTCAGGTTCACTTACTATTGGCTATAGCGGCCCCAGTAATTCATTACTCATAACAAATCTCGGGAGTGTCGTCGATCAGTCAGCTTATATAGGCTATAGCAACACATCTTCAAATAATTCCGTAGTGCTTGCTCGAAGTGGCTCAACTTGGAGTAGCTCATCAAATCTCTACGTAGGATACGGCGGTGCCGGGAATCGGCTGACAATAACTAATGGAGATCCTGCTATTTCTGCCTTGTTTGTAATCGGTGGACATTATTCCTATACTACCGTTTCAGATCAGAATGGCTATATAGGCTATAGCAATACATCTTCAAATAATTCCGTATTTTTAAGTGGACAATCGACGAACGTAACTTATGTACCAATTAATGGAAGTCCGTTTACAAAGTTGTATCCAATATACGGAGATTGGGAAAATGCAAATAACTTCTACGTCGGATTCAATGGGAGTGGAAATACTCTAACAATAAGTAGTAATGGGGTAGTAAATGACTCAGTGGGCTATATTGGCTATAATTCTTCCAATAACATTGCTGTCGTTACAGGTTTTAATTCGTTCTGGAATAGCACATCATCACTGAATGTAGGCAATGGGGGTCCCGGTAATTTGTTGGTCATCTCCAATGGAGGTGTGGTGAATGATCAGTACGGCTATATAGGAAATAGTAACTCTGCTTCCAATAACACTGCGCTTGTGACTGGAAGTAATTCACTCTGGAGCAACTCGAGTTCACTTACAGTAGGTAACGGAAGTGTGAGTAATTCTTTGGTCATCTCCAATGGAGGTGTAGTGAATGATCAGTACGGCTATATAGGAAATAGCAACTCTGCTTCCAATAACACTGCGCTTGTGACTGGAAGTAATTCACTCTGGAGCAACTCGAGTTCACTTACAGTAGGTAACGGAAGTGTGAGTAATTCTTTGGTCATCTCCAATGGAGGTGTAGTGAATGATCAGTACGGCTATATAGGAAATAGCAACTCTGCTTCCAATAACACTGCGCTTGTGAC